>Ga0163154_10000943_pt1 | contig 45213 bp, 37 predicted proteins | sample OliLakLV19MP9P1_FD_148649 | JGI IMG/M metagenome (GOLD analysis project Ga0163154, IMG submission 148649) | Freshwater microbial mat bacterial communities from Lake Vanda, McMurdo Dry Valleys, Antarctica - Oligotrophic Lake LV.19.MP9.P1 | ecosystem: Environmental > Aquatic > Freshwater > Lake >... | reverse complement strand
CCCCCCAACCCCCTCTCTACGCAGTGGAGAGGGGGTCAGGGGGTGAGGTTCTTGAAAAGGTGTCCTCCCCTCAGCCGTACCGGAGAGGGGGAGTCTCCGTCGAGTGTTCACCCTCTGCAAGAGGCACCTCTCCACATGGAGCGGGGATTTAGCGGTGAGGTCAAATGACTGACGTGCTGATCATCGGCGGCGGCTTGAGCGGACTCGCCGCTGCATGGGAATTGGAACGCGCGGGCATCGTCCCCACGCTGATCGAAGTCAAGTCGCGCCTCGGCGGGAGCATCGTCACCGAACGGCGCGGCGGCTTCATCATGGACGGCGCGCACATGCTGATCGAAAAGTATGGCGCGTGGGACTTTTTGTCCGAACTGGGACTCGACGACGCGCTGATCCGCGTCGGACGCTACCGCGATGGTCGGCTGGTGGTGTTCCGCGACGGCACGGGAATGCTGATCGATGCGCTGGCGGCGCGGCTGAAGGCGCGCATCCTCACCCGTATGGCGGTCAGCAGTCTCGGCATCCTGCCCGACGGGCGCTATGAAGCCTGCTTGGAGAACGGGATCGCCCTGACCGCGCGCGCCGTGATCATCGCTGCACCCGCGCGCTACGCCGAACATCTGCTGCGCACGATTTTACCGGACGCCGCGCTGTACTTGTCCGATTATCGCTACGATCCGGTCGCGCGCGTCTCGTTGGGCGTGCGTGCCGCCGAAATGCCGTCCGATTTCGACGCGATCTTATCCGGCGCACCCGTCAAATTCGCAGAGGCGTTCGCGCTGCCGGAGCGCGTCCCGCCAGACCACGTTTTGCTGCGCGTTGGCGTGCGCTTGGACGCCGATCCGACGGTGACGACGCCCGCCGCAGCGGGGGCGTGGGTGATGCGGCGCATGGCGGACGCCGGACACGCGCTCGATCCCATGGTGGCGTGGACGGCGTATTGGGCGGAAGCCGACCCGCTCACGCTGTATCTGCCCGAACACACGGCGGCGATGGACGCGATTGAAGCGGCACTCCCGCGCGGACTGGCGCTGGTAGGCAGCGACTACCGCGCCAAAAAGTTCGATCAGCGGGTGACGTTGGCGCGGGCGGCGGCGCGGCGGATCGTGGGGGATCGCGCGTCTTGAAATCATCCGAAAGCCTGAACTCCCACACCGACTCAGACGTATATACTTGAAGCGGCGCGGCTCAGGTTGGCGCGCGCATCGTTCGTCTCAATCGAAAGCGCATGAACCCAATGGTCTATCGCGGCTGCATGGTCTACTTGTTCGCCTTTCTGATCGCCATTTTCTCGGCAGCGTTGGGGCGCACCTATGGGCTGGCGGGGATGATCGCGCCGTGGCTGGCGGTCGGCATCGCGTATCTGTGCGTGGACGCGGCGTTGGGCGGGCTGGCGACGCTGATCGATGAGTGGGATGCGGGGAGAGGATAGCCCGCCGTCAGTTTCCCGCATTATTCGGATCGGGGAACGCATTCCCGAACGAACCCGGCAGCGGCGTGATCGTTGGCACGGGCGGGATGTTCGCGTCCACGGGCAGCGCGTCGATGTACGAGCGCGTGTCGAGCGCGATCAACGCCACCCAGCCGGTAATCCCGCCGCCCACGTCGATTTTCACCCATGGGCTGTATGAGCTGCGCGCAATCAGCGTCACCACCGAGCCGCTCGCCAGCGTCCCCAACGGCGGAAACAGCGGATCGGGTCCCGTGCGCACATTCACGCTGCCCGACGCGATCACACGCGCCTGCGTCCCCAAATCGCCCAAACGCTGCGGCGGCAGCGGCGTCAAAAAGTAGCGCGCCGTGATCTCGCCCAAATTCCGCCCCAACAATTCGCCCAACATCCAGCCGTTCGCGCCCGTCTGCCGTCGGACATGGAACCACGCGCCGTCGGTACTCGCGCCCAAGACCGCCAAAATTTCGCCGCCCGCTACTTCCGCCAAGACCGCCGCGTTGGTGTTCGGTTCGGTGCGCAGATTGACCTGTCCGAGCGTCGTCACCGTGCCGGGCTGCGGCAAGATCAACGGGCGGTCGAACAGCGATACGGGCAGATTGCGCAGCGCGGCGCGCTCCAGCGGGACGGCGACGCTCGCATTGCCGATGGGCGCGCTGTAGTCGCCGGGATTGTACGGGACGACCACCTGCTGCCCCGCCCACAACGGCTGTTCCTGCCCGAACGTCAGCGCGGCGGCGAGTCCCGTCAGGGACGCGAAAATCGTCTCGGTAGCCGTCGTGCGGACGAGCGCCGTCCCGCTGACGAGAAACGACACGCCGTTGATGGCGACGCGCGCGCTCCCATTGAGCGGGCTTTGCAGAATCAGCACGTTGGCGGGCGCATCCGCACACGGCGACGGCGTGGGTTCGGTGTAGAGGATCAGGGCGTTCCACGCGGGCAAATCGGGTGGCGTCGCGTCTTGCAGCGTCACATCCCCGATGATCACCATCGAGAGCGCGTTGGGCGCGGCGCGGCGCAGCCACAAAATGCCGCCGATGCCGTTTTCGCTGTAGGGCGGCGCGCGCAGAGCATCGACCGCGCCGATCTCGACCAGCGCGCCGACGGGAGCGAGCGTGTTAGCGACCACGCCGCTCGGCTGGACAGCGGGCGGCGCGCCGCCGTTGCACAGATAGCCGTCCGGTTCGCCAATACACGCATCCGTCGCGCCGATCCACAGCGCATTGAGCGGCACGGCGCACATGACGGCGGGCGTGGGCGCATCTTGCGCGCGGACGTGGGACAGCGGCGGCGCGGATGCCACCCACATCGCGGCGATCAACGCGCCCAGACAGAGCGCGAACAACGGGAATGAAAAGCGTTTTGACATAGGGCGAGAGTATAGCGAATGACGCACAGATTGCACTACGATTGGCTGACGCTTGCCACACGCGCGGGGCGTGGCGCGGGCGCGTTATCGCTACGCTGCTTCGACCACGTAGCAGCCCGCGTTCGTCGGGTGGTCGATCACCCGCGCATCCGCCGGAACGTCCCGAATCGCCCACAACACGACCAAATCGCCGCTTGCGCCCGCGATCATGACCGCGCCAGCCACCGTCAGCCACGCTTGCCCGGTCACGATGCCGATGATCGCTGGCACGATCCCCGTGATGATCAGCGGCAGCACCGCGCCGATCCGATAGCCCGTCACCAGCATCGCGGTTTGCGCGTGGGCATACGGCGTCATGGTTTTGAGCGCGAAGCCGAAGCGAATTTGGTTCACCGGGACGCGCCCGAAGATGATCCAGCCGACGCCGTGCGTCACTTCATGCAGCACGAGCAGCGCGACCACCAAGACGAAACCGAGCAGATGCAAATCTGATTGAGAGTCGCCGTTATATCCCCACCGCAATACATGGATGATCACGGGCGCGAAGGAAAGTACCATCGAAATGAGGATGAACGATTTTGGCAGTGCGTTCATCGGGATCGACACATCGCGGAGTTGGTTTTCAGTCGGGTTGTGCATTCAGTTCGCTCCAAAGTCTATGCTTGCGCCCGTCGTGGCGCGGACGAATTTCATCTCATTCTACCGCCCCTCAATCGGCGGCTGATGCCCCATTCTGTGGTGGGATTGTGATACACTGAACAGCAGCAGCCCGTAGACAACAGGTAAACGACGTGACCCAAACGCCCGATATCAATCCCCCCGTGCGCCTGCTGGCGACCTTTGCCGATGCCTTCCCCAACACCACGCCGACGCTCGTCCTGCCCGCGCCGGGACGCGATTTGTGGGTGGCAGCCGGACTCAACGGCTCGCAGCGCTACGCCGTGCGCGCGCTCGAACTGGACGCGGCTGCCGTGTTCAGCCGCCAGAGCGCCAAGCGCGGCGAAACGGTCTTGCGGCGTCCGCTCCCCCGTTGGGCGCGCTATGTGTCGGGCGTGGTGCTGACGTTAGAGGATATCGACGTGCCGGGCTTGGACGCGCTGATTTGCGGCGACGAACCGCTTGGACCCCGCTACGAATATGCGCTCGGCGTGCTGTTCGCGGCGCTGTGGCATCACATCGCGGAGGCGGAAGTGTCCGCGAGTCACTTGATCGAAATCGTGGATCGCGTCCAGCGCGAGTATCTCGGCGCGTAGGGGCATGACGTGCGATGCGCGCCATTGCGCGCAAATTCGGCGCGCGTCGCAACAGTCCGCCCCTAGTCGTCCGTCAAGAATGTAGATAAAAGCAACCTCACCCCCCGACCCCCTCTCCGTATCGGAGCTGAGGGGAGGACACCTTTTCAAACACCCCACTCCCGACCTCCTCTCCACGAAGTGGGGGAGGGGAAAGCTCGACGGAGACTCCCCCTCTCCGTACCGGAGCTGAGGGGGTTGGGGGGTGAGGTCAATCAGGGAGAAACTCAAACATCTCCTCTCCACGCTGTGGAGAGGGGGGTTGGGGGGTGAAGTCTCTATCCTAAAACTTCCTTCTTGCTGTACCTACGTCACCCTGATCGCATATCTCAATCTACATTTTGAATCGCCTGTGCATTACAATCCGTTCTGTTTGATCTCAAAATCACAAACGAGGACATGCCGCGATGCGCAGCGACAAACACAAACGGCTCGTGATTCCCGGACCCGTCGAAGTTCGCCCCGAAATTTTGGATGCCCAAACCGAGTGGATGATCGGACATCGCTCAACCGCCTTCGCAGACTTGTTCGCCCGCCTGCAAACCAAACTGAAACAAGCCTTCTTGACCGATTACCGCGTATTCGTCAGCGGTTCGTCCGGCACGGGCTTGTGGGAAGGCGCGTCGCGCAACTGCATCCGCGACGGCGCAAAGGCGCTGCACTTGGTCGGCGGCGCGTTCAGCGAACGCTGGGCGGAGATCAGCCAGCTCAACGGCAAGCAGGTCGATGTGATCAAGGTCGAATGGGGACAGGCGCACACGCCCGAAATGGTCGAAGCCGCGCTGAAGCAGGAAAAATATGATGCGGTCTGCATCGTCCACAACGAAACCAGCACCGGCGTGACCAATCCGGTCAAAGACATCGCGTCCGTCGTCCGTCCGTATGAGGACACGCTGATCTTGGTGGACAGCGTGAGCGGCTTCTTGGGCGCGGAACTGCGCGCCGACGAGTGGGGGCTGGATATGGCGCTCACCTCGTCGCAGAAGGCATTCGGACTGCCGCCGGGCATCGCGTTCGCATCGATCAGCGACCGCGTGTTGGCGCGCGCCAAGACGGTCACGAATCGCGGCTACTACTTCGACTTCATCGAACTGGATGCCAGCTTACAGAAGAACAACACGCCGTCCACGCCGCCGATTTCACTGATGTTCGCTGCTGATGTGCAATTGGACGCGATTTTGGCAGAGGGACTCGAAACCCGTTGGGCGCGTCACACGCAGATGCGCGATCTGACGCTCGAATGGGCGGACGCGCGCGACTTGGGCGCGTTCGCGCAAGCGGGCTACCGCTCGCCCACCGTGACCGCCGTCGCCAATACGCGCGGCTTCGACGTGGACGCGATGGCGAAATTCATGGGCGGCAAGGGCTTCTCGATGGACAAGGGCTACGGCAAGATCAAGGGCAAGACCTTCCGCATCGCGCACATGGGCGATATGGCGGTGGCGACGCTCGAAGAAGTGCTGTCGGGCTTGGACGAATTTCTCGCCTCGTTGAACTAAAGCGATTTCACCGCAGCGGGCGCAGAGAAATGCAGAGATAACCCTCTCTTTTCTCTGCGTTCCGCTGTGTTCTCGCGTTAAAAAAGAAGGAAATCCACTCATGACCTATCACGTTCTCATCCCGGATCAAGTCCACCCTTCCGCGCTCGACGTGCTGAAGCCCGTCGCGGACATTCGCTTCACCGCGCCCGGACAAATGACGCGCGCCGATTTGCTCGCCGCCGTGCCGGATGCCGATGCGCTCATCATTCGCAGCGCCAGCAAGGTCGATGCCGAGATTCTCAACGCGGCAGCCAAACTCAAGCTGATCGCGCGCGCGGGCGTCGGCGTCGATAACGTCGATGTGCCGACGGCGACGGCGCGCGGCGTGATGGTGATGAACACGCCGGACGGCAACACCATCAGCACGGCGGAACACACCTTCGGGTTGATGCTGGCATTGGCGCGCCACATTCCGCAGGGACACCAGTCGATGCGCGAAGGCAAATGGGATCGCAAATCGTACATGGGCGTGGAACTGCGCGGCAAGACGCTCGGCGTCGTCGGCTTCGGGCGTATTGGGCGCGCCGTCGCCGCGCGCGCGTTGGCGTTCGAGATGCGCGTCGTCGCCTATGATCCCTATATTCCCGCCGATTACGCGGCAGGCTTGGGCGTGCCGTTGGTGAGCATGGAAACCTTGTTCGCGCAGAGCGATTTCATCACGCTGCATACGCTGTTGACCGACGAAACGCGCAATCTAGTCCGTGCCGAGACGATAGCGACGATGAAACGCGGCGTGCGCATCATCGACGCGGCGCGCGGCGCGCTGATCAACGAGGCGGATTTGGCGGATGCGATCAAGAGCGGGCAGGTCGCGGGCGCGGCGCTGGATGTGTTCGTCAGCGAACCGCCGGAAGCGGGCAATCCGCTCGTCGGGCTGGCGGGCGTCATTCACACGCCGCATCTGGCAGCCAGCACGGAGGACGCACAAATCAACGTCGCGGTGGAGGCGGCGCAGTTGATCGTGGATGCGCTGACGCGGGGCGAGTATAAAAACGTCGTCAATCCGGCGGCGGTCAAGTAGCGTTTGGCGTGACGTTGACCTCTAAACTGTTCACCTCACCCCCCAACCCCCTCAGCCATGCAATGGAGAGGGGGTTAGGGGTGAGGTGAAGCGATCCAAAACTCAGGTTGAATAGGGTCATAATCGAGCGACCCATCAGGTCGCCCCTACGCACCCTGTCTGAACCGTGATGATGCGCTGGTCGTGTTTCAGCGATTGGTGAACCGATACCCTACGCCGCGCGACGTGAGAATATAATCGGGGTTATCCGGTTCGCGCTCGATCTTCTGGCGCAGATAGTGGATATACAGCTTAAGGCTGTCGATGGCGTCGGCATATTCGTCGCCCCATGCCTGCGTAACCAGTTCGCCGCGCGGCACGACGCGCCCGGCGTTACGCACCAGCACACCGAGCAAGCTGAACTCCTTCGGCGTCAAGTGTTTGACCTCGTTGCGGACGCGCACTTCGCGGTTCATGAAGTTGATGCGAAATTCGCCGCCGTTGAACATCATTTCTTCCGCCATCGCGGGCTTGGGCGACCGCCGCAAACGCGCCCGAATGCGCGAAACCAGTTCCTCGTTGTCATAGGGTTTGGCGATGTGGTCGTCCGCGCCCATCTCCAGCCCGCGCACGATGTCTTTGGTCTCGCCGCGCGCCGTCAGGAAGATGATTGGCACGTCGGACATTTCGCGCAACCGCTTGCAGACTTCCCACCCGTCCATGTCCGGCATCATGATATCGAGTAAGACCAAATCGGGCTGATAGCGATACGCCTTGCGCAGTCCTTCTTCGGCAGTATGCGCCTTGATCACCTCAAAATTGCGCCGTTCCAACAGGATGCTGATCAATTGAACGGTCGTCTCTTCGTCGTCGATGATCAGGACTTTCTCGCTCATCGTCTGTGCCTTCCGCCTCGCCCGATGTTGCAGCGTTCTAACCGATGTTTCGATAATTAAACCAAAATTTCGCGCGGATGTCGAGCAACTGCGTCCACAATCCCTACACACTGGGGGCAATGAGCGCCATAATCGCGGTTTGACAACCCTCATCCGATCACCGTATACTTTCGCTACGGAGTCGGTGTTTTCGCGTGGAAACGCGGATGCCATGACGGGCGCAACGGGGAGAAACTTAGGATGATGCAAGGTGGCGACAGTTTCCGGCTTATCGTGCGCCGCGGACCACAACCCAATCAAATTTATGAACTGACCAAAGAAATCGTGACCATCGGGCGCGATATCACCAACGATATTGTCATCAACGATCCCGAAGTGAGCCGCCATCACATGCGCTTGACGCGCGGCGCGGGCGGCTTCACGCTCGAAGATTTAGGCTCGACCAACGGCACCTTTATCAACGGACAGCGGCTCACAGGCGCGCGACCCTTGCGCAATGGCGAACTCGTCGGCTTGGGCGAGACGGTCACGTTGAGCTATGAGGGCTACGGCGCGGCAAGTGCCGGGACGATGCCGTCGGCGGCGGCACCGGTCGAACAACGCTACAGTCCGCCGCCCGGCGTGCAGCCCGAGCCACAGTCGCCGTATGCTCCGCCCCCGGCGAACAGCGAGTACGGCACGCCGCCACCCGGCTATGTATCGTTCTCGCCCGCCGGACAGCAGCCGCCCGCGCAAGGCGCACAGATTCGATACAGCACGCCGCCCACGCCACAGTTGACACCATCAGGGCAGCCGATTTATCCCGGCGCATCGGGCGTACCGCAAGCGCCGCCGCCCGGAATGCAATCTGCGCCAAATATGCCCGGACAGTATCCCGGTTCGCCCAATGTGCCGGGCTTCGACAGCGCCTACGATCCATATGCAGCGCGCGACGAAGCACCACGCAACACATCGCGGTTGATCTTGCTCGGCTGTGGCGGCTTGACGTTGTTCTGCTGCTGCGCGACGGGTTTGGGCGTGTTCGCCGTCGATCAACTCTGCTTGTGGGATCGGCTACCGCTCATCAATCAGATTGTCGGGGCGCTCGGCTTGGTGACGACGTGCGCGACGTAAACGCACGTGTGTGCGGCGTATCTCGATCTTCCCTATCCCTTGCTCATCGCACCCGACGATGAGGGGAGGACACCTTTTCAAGAACCTCACCCCCTGACCCCCTCTTCACAAAATGGAGAGCGGGCGAGGGGGTGAGGTAAGTACGGCAGGGCGATTCCGTTTCCGATGCGCGATCTGGCGTAATCGAATTGTTCATATTAAGTCGCCGTAAACCAAAACAAAATCAGACAAAAGTCTGAGAGGCTTTCAACACGAAAGCCTCTTTTTTTTCGTCCCGTTTTAGCGTTCAATTGAGAGGAGTGTGCGCCTCATGGAACCTTCATGACCGCTTAAGCCCCGAAATTGAAGGGGGTCATACGCTCTGTTATAATAATTCTCGAATCCGATGTAATGTTAAGCGAAAAACGCGCGCTATGATCAGCGAAAAAGCAATCCACGTCCTTGAACTGCATAAAATTCTCGACCGACTGGCGAGCTATACGAACTTCACTGCTGGCGCCGAACTGGCGCATGATTTGTCGCCCACCACCAGCATCGAAGAAGCGCGCCTATGGCAGCGCGAAACTGCCGAAGCCCGCGCGATGTTCGCCAATCAGCTCAACGTCTCGCTCGGCGGGGCGCGCGATGTGCGCGATGCCGCCATGGGCGCGACACGCGGCGTCTTGATCGAGGCGCAAGAACACCTCGATATCCGCAACACCCTGCGCCGCGCCACGACGCTCAAGCGCACAATTGGACGCATGAAGGGGCAATATCCCCTGATGTCCGAACACATCAACGAGGCGGAAGAATGCCCGGATGTGCAGGAAGAAATCGCGCGCGTGCTGGACGAAAACGGCGTGATCAAAGACAGCGCCAGCCCACAACTGGCGATCATCCGGCGCGATCTCAAGCTGGCATTCGACCGCTTGCAGACCAAGCTTCAACGCATCATCAGCGCGACGCAGAATCAACCGCTGCTGCAAGATGCGCTCGTGACCATGCGCAACGGACGTTATGTGATTCCGCTGAAAGCCGAACACAAAGGCAAGATTCCCGGCGTCGTCCACGATTCGTCATCGAGCGGCGCGACGCTGTTCATCGAGCCGTTGGAGACGCTGGAACTGAACAACCGTTGGCGCGAACTGCAATTGGACGAAGAAAAGGAGATTCGGCGCATCCTCGCGGCGCTGACCGATCTGGTCGGACAGCACGCCGAGCAGATCGTGCGCACGGTCGAAGTGTTAGCGTATCTCGATTTGGTGCTGGCGAAGGCGCGCTATGCCGACGTGCTGAAGGCAACCGAGCCGACGCTGTTGGACTTTCGTCCGCGCGTCGCCCACAACACGGGCGCACAGAACGGCGCATCGGGCGGCGGGTTGTCGAATCATCCCGGCAGCACGATTCGCATGACCGCCGCGCGGCATCCGCTGTTGAGCGGCAATATCGTCCCCATCGATGTCGAATTTGACGGCAATACGTGGGTCTTGGTCGTGACGGGACCCAACACGGGCGGTAAGACGGTCTCGCTGAAAACCGTCGGCTTGCTGTGCCTGATGGCGCAAGCGGGGCTGCATCTGCCCGCCGACGAGGCGAAATTGACCGTGTTCGACGGCATTTACGCTGATATCGGCGACGAACAGAGTATCGAACAGTCCTTGAGTACCTTCTCGTCGCATATGACCAACACGATCCAGATTTTGCGCGAGTGCAACAGCCGGTCGCTGGTCTTGTTGGACGAACTGGGCGCGGGAACCGATCCGTCCGAAGGCTCGGCGCTGGCGCGCGCGGTCCTCAGCTATCTGCTGGTGCGGCGCGTAACGACGATGGTCACAACCCATCACCCGGAACTGAAAGTTTACAGCGTCGAGACGCCCGGCGTCCGTAATGCCAGCGTCGAATTCGATCTCGAAACCCTCGCGCCGACCTATCGCTTGATCGTCGGCTTGCCGGGACGCTCTAACGCGCTCGCTATCGCGCGGCGCTTGGGGCTGAACGACGAGATCATCGAAGACGCCAAGACGATGGTCGCCACCGAAGACTTGATCGCTGACGATCTGTTGGACGAAATCCACCGCACGCGCGAGGATATTCGCCGTCAACAGGCGCTCATCACGGCGATGCGCGAAGATATCGAACGCGAACGCGCGGAATTGTCCGTCCAGTTGAGCGGGGTCGAGGATGAGCGGCGCAATATCATCTCGGCGGGGCGGCGCAACATGGAGCAGGAACTCGAAGATTTCCGACGCGAATTGAAACGCCTACGCACCGATTTGCGCGACGCCTCGATGCCATTGGAAACGCTGCGCGCTGTGCAGAGTGCCGCCAACAAACTGGACGACGCGCTCAAAGTTCCGGTGCAGAATGTCGTCAATGTGCCAGAAGCCGACGTTTGGTCGCCGCGCTTGGGTGATGCCGTCTGGTTAGAGACGCTGAAGGCTGAAGGCGTCGTCACCGATTTAGAGCGCGATGAGGCGGTCGTGCAGATCGGCACGCTGCGCATTCGCGCCAAGAAACGCGATTTAAAGAAACCGACGCGCACGGAAAAAGAAGTCGCCAAGAAGCGCCGCCTGTCAGCATACGACGAAGAACGCGCGATCACCGTGCCGAAGGGCGAATCGCCGGGCTTGGAACTCGATCTGCGCGGGGATCGCGTCGAAGAGGCGATCAGCAAGCTCGATCATTACATCGATGCCGCCTATATGTCGCGGTTGCCATTCGCGCGCATCATTCATGGCAAGGGGACGGGCGCGCTGCGCAAGGCGGTCATGGAGCGCGTGCGCGAACATCCGTTGATCAGCAAAGCGATCAGCGCGCCGCTGAAAGAGGGGGGCGACGGCGTGACGATTATCTATCTATCCCCGACAGCATAAGTTTGGTTGGAGCAGTCACCATGATCGCAGCACCAGAACGCAGCGCAGTGGGCATGTCGCTGGAACAATTCCTCGATGAGAACGGCGTGCGCGAGTTTGAACTGATCAATGGGGAGCGAATCTACAGAATGCCAACCGTGATTGAACATAATGACTCGACGAAGTTTGCTTTTCTAGCGTTGCATGAATGGGTCGTCAGCCATCAATTGGGCGTTGTTAACTTTGAGGCGACGTTTACGCTGTCCGAACCGGGCGATCCCAATTGGGTGACGGGATCGTTCACGCCCGATGTGATGTTCATCGCGGCAGCGCGTTTTGAGGCATATACAGCGCGCATCCCCGACTACAAACGCCGCCCCTATTTCATCGTGCCGGATGTGGTGGTCGAAGTCATTTCCCCGACGGATCGCGCGACGGACATCCTCGAAAAGATCACGGCATATCGAACGATGGGCGTGCGGTTGTTGTGGGTGATCTATCCGCGCAGCCGGACGGCGTTCGTCTACACGCCCGACTCCGACACGGTGACGACTGTCCGCCTCGATGCCGCCCACCCCGACGCGGCGTTGGATGGCGGCGACGTGCTGCCGGGCTTCGCGCTGAAATTGGCGGACGTGTTGGCGTAAGCCGCAGCCCCACCGATAGCGCGATCTCTCCACACCCCATGAAAACGAGCTGCGGCGTGAACCCAACCCATGTACGCGCGTGCGGCTGGCACGCCCGCGCTTCACGGGCAGCCCTTCATGCCGCTCACCTGCGACTCAAAGCGTAAATTTGTTCGGAATCAAGCAATTCGTTGATGCGCCCACGCTTATAACGGGGTAAAATCGCGCGCTGTATGCAATGGGATAAAGCATGACGCGCGAAATCTCCATCACATTTATGAGCGGGCCCAACGACGGCAAAACCATCCGGTTCGAGCAGCCCGACTTGGGCGACGAACTGGTACTCAACATCGGGCGGCGCGAGGGATGCGATATCCATCTCCCCTCTGATAACCAAGTCTCGCGTTTGCACGCGCGCTTAGGCTGCAAGGCGACGCCTGTCACTGCCAGCGATTCGGTCGTTGATCCGGTCGTGCTGTATTTCTGGCTCGAAGATTTGAACAGCCGCAACGGAACCTTCATGGAGCGCGACCGCAAGGCATTGTACGGGCGCATCAGCTTGCGTCCCGGCACGATGTTTCGCATCGGGCGGACGTGGATGCGCCTCGATGTGCCGATGTCAGTCTGAGGACAAGCATGATTATCGACGGACGCTATCGCATCATTGAGGCAATTGGCGCGGGTGGCATGGGCGCGGTCTATCGTGTCCATGACCGTCTGACGGGCGAGACAATGGCGCTCAAGCGCGTGCTGATGGATGCCGCGCGGTTGGATTTCCGCACGCGGTCGAGCGCCGAATCAGCCGATGATCGGCGGATGGCGCTGGCGCGTGAGTTCAAAACATTAGCGGCGCTGCGTCACCCCAACATCGTCAGCGTGCTGGATTATGGCTTCGACTCCGAGCCGTATTTCACCATGACGTTAGTCGAAAACGCGCGCGATCTGCGCGCCGCTGCCACGCCGCTCGACGGGATGGGCAAAGTCGGCTTGCTCGTGCAAATGTTGCAAGCCCTGATCTATCTGCATCGACAGGGGATTGTCCACCGCGATCTCAAGCCCGCTAACGCGCTGGTCGATGCGACCGGACGCTTACGATTGCTCGATTTCGGCTTGGCAATTCAGCCCGAAACGGCGCGCGAGACCGCCGGCACGCTGCATTATATGTCGCCCGAAGCCTTGCGCGGCGATTACATCGATCAGCGCGCCGACTTGTATGCCGTCGGCGTGATCGCCTACGAGTTTTTCACGGGCGAACACCCCTTCGCCGACAGCTCGATTCATCGGCTGTTGATGGATATTCTGACGCGCCAGCCCGACACCACGCGCATCCCCGACACGACCATGCTGCTGGCACCGCCTGCCGCCGCGTCTGTGACCGCTGACGATCTGCCGACGCGCGCCCCATCGGACACGAATTTTTCGCAGACCATTCACATTGTGGACACCGACGGCGCGCCGCCTGAATGGGTCATGGATCATTCCGCGCTGCGCATCGAACCGAATACGTCACCGGAAAGACCGCCAAACAGCGGGCATGATGCCACACAGATCATGCGCCCGATCAGCCTGAACGCGCCCGATGTGCCAACCCTGCGCGCGGTGGTCGGACGCTTGCTGGCGAAAGACCCCGCTGACCGCTATCCGAGCGCCGAGAACGCGCTGGCGGACTTGTGCCGTGCCGTTGGGCTGCCGCCGCCGCCAGAGACGACCGAAATCCGCGACAGCTTCTTGCAAGCGGCGCGTTTCGTCGGGCGCGATGCCGATTTGGCGCGGCTGACGACGGCATTGGATGCCATCAATCAACCTCACCCCAAGCCGAACGATCTTCATCCGCCCGCTTTAAATGAGGCGGTGCCGCTTTCAGAGGGGGAGTCTCAGCGCGGTTGGCTGATTGGCGGCGAAAGCGGCGTCGGCAAGTCGCGCTTGATCGACGAACTGCGGACAGTGGCGCTCGTGCGCCATGTGACCGTGCTGCGCGGGCAAGCGGTGGCGGGCGCAGATGGTGGCGCGGGCGGACTGCCGTATCAATTGTGGCGCGCGCCGCTGCGGGCATTGCTCATCCGCCTCGATGAGCTGCGCGCGCCGCTGACGCCCACTGAACGCGGCTTACTGCACATCCTCGTGCCGGATATCGATGCGCTGGTGCCGCCCGATGCGACAGCGACGGCAGCAACCGCATCCCCCATCGCAGACAAAGACCGTGGGCAGCGCCTTGCCGTCTTGATCGTGACGCTGCTGCAAAGCTATGGTAAGCCGACGCTGCTGCTGCTCGAAGATTTGCAATGGGGTGCGGAGAGCATCGATCTGCTGCAAAAAGTGCTGCTGATCAGCGAAACGTCCGATGCGCCGCTCCCGCTGATGATCGTCGGCACCTATCGCAGCGACGAACGCCCCGAACTGCCCGCTGATCTGCCGCGCATGACCGCGATTCGCTTGGAACGCTTCACGTCTGTCCAGGTCGCGGCGTTGAGCGCGGCGATTTTGGGCGACGCCGGCTCACAGACCGCCGTCCAAGCGGTGCTAACGCGCGAATCGGGCGGCAACGTCTTTTTCCTCATTGAAGTTGCGCGCGCACTCGCGGCGCACGCCGGCGGACTCGACGCCATCCACGCGAACAATCTGCCCGATACCATCTTCGCGGGCGGCGTGCGTCAGGTCGTGGTCGCGCGCCTCAACCGACTGCCCGCCGCGGCGCTGGAACGACTCAAGTTCGCGGCGGTCGCCGGGCGCGATCTGGACATCACGTTGTTGACCGCCGTCGGCACGCTGGACGACGATGATCGCTGGCTGGCGGCGAGCGCGGATCGCGCCATCTTGGAGGCGGTCGAAGGCGGCTGGCGCTTCGCCCATGATCAAGTGCGCGCGGCGCTGTTGGAGGCGCTGACCGACGCCGAACGCAGCGCGATCAGCGGACAGTTGGCGCACGCCGTCGAGTGGCTGTACGCGGATCGACTGGACGATTACGCCGCCACGCTGTTGGATTGGTACACGGCGGCGGATGATGCGGACAAGGTGGCGATCTATGTCGTGCGGTCGGCGCGCGCGGCGCTCAACCTCAATCGTTATCCAGACGCGGCGGCGTTGTTTCAGCGCGCGTTCGATCTGCGCGTCGCGGACGGCTATGCGCCCGCTCAGATGGGCGAACTGTTCCATGATGCCGCCCGCGTGCAGCACTACATCGGCAGATTTGAGGCGGCAGCCTCGTTGATCGAGCAGGCAATCACGGCGTATCGGACGGCGAATGCACCGTTGGATGTCGCCAAGACGCTTGACTTGCGCGGTAATGGCGAACTGCGGCGCGGCAATCTGGACGCGGCACAAGCCTGCTTCGAGGAGAGCCGCGCGATCTATCAGGCGGCGCACGATATGACCGGCTTGGTCGCCAGTGATCTCGATCTGAGCGCGCTGGCATTCCGCCGCGATAATCTGCACGAAGCGGTTGCACGGGCGATCACCGCGCTGGAACGTGCGCGCCAGACCAACTCGAAGCGGCTGATTTCACGCGCGGGCAATTATCTAGGCATCGCCTACGATCAGTTGGGCGATCATATACGCGCGCGGCTGTATCTCGAAGAAGCCGTTGCCATCGACCGCGCGTTGGATGATCGCAGCGGCATTTGTTACAACCTCGCCAATCTCGGTTCGGCGCTGCGCGCGTTGGGCGAACTCGGCGCGGCGTCAGCAGCCGTGAACGAGGCGCTGCTGCTGGCACAGCAGATCGGGGATCGGTATGCTGAGGGACACGTCCTGGGGATGGTCGCCGACCTGAACGTGGTTCAAGGGGATTATGCAACGGCGTTGACCTATTATCGGCGCTCGTTGGCGATCAACCGCGTGACCGGCTCGATCCTCGATACGACCTACGACCTGCTTCGGATCGCGAATGTCTGGCGGATGTCGGGCGATGTGGCGACGGCGCGCGGCTGTTTAAGCGACGTGCTGCCCAGCCTCGTTGCAGCGCCGATTGGAAGTTTGCGCAGTATGTTCATCAAGATGATGGGCTTGCTGTTGGATGCAGAAGGCGACACGACGGCGGCGCTGCCGTTGTTGGCATATGGCGCGCGCGTCGGATCGCACGATGATGAACAGATCGAATGTGAACGGCGTGCCGCGATCTTGACCGAGACGCTGCCAGACGGTGCCGCCTTGGCAGCAGTCGGCGCGGCATGGGACGCGGATCGAGCATGGGAACAAGTGATAGCACATTTGGAGGTGAAAATTTCATGATTCACATCGCCAACGCCCCCGTTTCGTGGGGCATCTTCGAGTTTGAAGGCACAGCCCAGCAGTATACCTATCAACAGGTTATGGATCAGATCGCCGCGACGGGCTACACGGGCATGGAGTCCGGTCCGTGGGGCTTTCTGCCGACGGATACCGACCTCATGCTTTCGGAACTGGCGGCGCGCAAGCTGAGTCTGCTCTCGGCGTTCGTACCGTGCAACTTCGCGGACGCCGCCGCGCTCGATGCCGCCGAAGCGCACGCGCTGAAAGTCGGGCGCTACCTCGCGGCGCTGGGCGCGGTCTGCGTCGTGCTGGCGGACGATAACGGCAAAGTCCCCGAACTGGTCAAGCACGCCGGACGCCGAACCGGATCGGCGCTCTCCAATGATCAATGGGACACTTACGCGGCGGGCGTCAACCGCGTCGCGCGCACATTGTTTGACGCGACGGGCTTGAAAGTCACCTTTCATCATCACGGCGCGGGCTACGTCGAGACGCCGGAAGAAGTCCGCCGCTTGTTGGCGCGGACGGACGCCGATTTGGTCGGGCTGTGCCTCGATACGGGGCATTACCACTTCGGCGGCGGCGATGCGGTCGAGGCGATCCGCGAATTTGGGGCGCGCGTGCGCTATCTGCATCTCAAAGACTGTGATTTGGGCATCCGTGATTTAGCGAAACACGAAAAAATGGATTATTTTGCGACGACCGCGGCGGGCGTCTTCTGCGAACTGGGCAAGGGCGCGGTCGATTTTCCGGGCATCTTAAGCGCGATGGAGGCGCTCGGCTATCAGGGGTGGGCGATTGTCGAGCAAGATATCTTGGTCGATGATCTGGATGCGCCGCGCCAATCTGCCGCGCGCAACCGCGACTATTTGCGAAAATTGGGGTATTGATGGCACGTTTCGGTTTGATCGCCGTCTGGATCGTGGTGTTGTTCGCGCGCCTGTCCGCCGCGCCCGCCGCCGCGCAAGACTTCCGCCCGGAATTTGGCGATCCGCCCGTCGCCGCGCGCATCAGCATTGACGCGCCGGACGCTGACGGGATTGTGCGCATCGACGGCGCGCAAGGCTCGGTCTTTGGCAATGCCACCGTCGCCGTGCGCAACTTGTACACGGGCGAGACGGTCTATACGGTGGCGGGCGGCTTGGGCAGTTGGACGGCGCGCCTGTACGGACCCGGCGAAACGCCCTTCTGGATCAGCCCGAATCAGGGCGGCGTGCCAGAAGCGCGCCAAGCCATCGCGGGATCGCTGCCGGGTGGTCCCGGCGTGATCGTCTACGGGCTGCCCTCTGCGACGACGCAAACGGGCATCATCACGCAGATCGCGCTTGACGGCTTCACCGATGAATGGGCGCTGTATCCCGTCACAAACATCGGGGAAGCGCGCGCCTTGGTCAACAACGATTCGCTGTACATCGCGCTCGCCAGCACCTTCTTTTTGCTCAATTACGAAACCGTCGAAATCATCTTCACCATCGACACGATCACCTATGGCGTGCGCTTCGATCCGCGCCGCTTGGATACGCCGCAGTTACGCCAGTTGAATCCCGGCACAGCAGATTTCGGCGCCCTTCCGGCGGCATATCGGCTCAATCCGATCACGGGCGGCGCGCTCGAAGTGCGCATCCCGCTCGATTTTGTGGATCGCGCGCTGCGGCTGACGTTCAATGGCGCGCGCTGGCTCGATGCCAGCGGCGCGGAACTGAGCAGGATCGATGTTGGGCTGAACGTGCTGCAAGTCGATGAGCGCGATGGCATCGTGCGTCCGGTCGATGCCACTGATCGCGCGGGCGCGCTGCTGTTCGACGCGGGCGGGCAGATTAGCGCCGTTAATGGCGCGTGGACGGCGCGCGGACGCGCCATCCACGCGGGGCGCAGTGGCAACGACGTGCTAAGTCTCGCAGCGGGCGACGTGCTGCATATGGAGATGGATGTGCGGCTGACCGCTGATGCCCTGCCGCCGTCGGCGCGCATCATTGCGCGCATCCACTTGCAGCCCATCGCGCGCTTGAGCCGCAGCACGGGCGACGGCGATCCGATCTTCAGCGCCGTGTCGGACAACGGCACCAATTTTGGCTGGACAAGCCTCGTCACGGCGTCGGGGATGCCCATCGACAACGTAGATAACGGCGTCGATCTCGGCACGTCGGGGACTGTGACCGTCGAGCCGCATCAAATCGTCGGCGCAGGCGGCGTGGTCTTCTTCCCGATGGATTTTGAGATTGCGCTCCCCGACGATCTGACCGTCGGCTTATATGTCCCGGTCTTTGAGGGGGCGTTCGCGCTCCCCGACGGCACGATCCGCCCGTGGAATGAAGCGGACGCCGCGCCGACGATGACGCGCTTGCCGCTGGTGTTCAATACGGGCGTGGCGACGAGCGTGCCGCTCCCATGGGCGCTGCTGATCGATACGCCGAGCGACGGCGCGCGCGGTATTCTCCCCGACGATGCCGATATGCAGGGGGCATTGTCCAACCGCGTGCGCTTCAACCCGCCGACCTATATCTTGCCACCCCAAGCGCCCGGCGACGACGATTTCACGCTCTATACGCTCGAACCCTACTTGCCGACGCTGCTCCCCAATCGCTATGCCAGCTCATCCGCGCCGCTGATCCCGCTGCGCTTGCCCGGCGGACAGATCGTCGTGCGCATCACCCGTCCTGACGGGACAACCGACGATATCGGCGTCGTCCCCGTCGTGCAGAGCGCACTCTCGTCGTCCGAGTCGGATGAGGCATCGCCGTTCGGCGTCACGTCGCCCGTCGATATATACCGCTTGACGACGCTCAATCCGCGTTTGACGGCGTATGCCTTCGATCAGTACGGCGAGTATCGCATCGAGCTGCGCGGCGAGGTGTCAGATCGCTTCGGCAATCGCTACACGGGCGGCGGATCGTATCGCGTGCTGATCGCGGAACCGCTCGATCTCGTCCCCGCTGTCTTGCCGGGAACGCCGTTCGAGACGGGCGACACCTTCCATCCTGGCGCGCATATCTATCCGTCCGTCCCGGCAAATGTCACGATCACGCTGCGCGTTTACCCGTTGGACGGATCGCCCGTGATCGAGCGCACATTCACGGGGCGCGCCAATCGTTTTGGCGTGCTGGCGGATCGTCTGAGCGAAGCCGAAGCGCCGTTCATGTTCGAGACGCCCGGCGAATACACCATCGACTACGAAACGCGCTATACGGGGGCGGATGGACGCCAGTGGGCATCGAGCGCGCGCACAGCGGGCGTGATCGCGGCGCGCGCGGAACGCGATATCGTCGCGCACGGATCGCGGTTGGCTTTCGGCGCGGCTGAACGGCGCGCATGGTACACCGTAGACGATCCAACGACGGCGTTCCCGTATCACAGCGGCGATGTGCTGTGGAGCGTGGATGATCCGGCGGCGCGCGTTCGTCCGGTGCTGCGGATTCAAGATGTGACGCGGACGTATGAACGCTGGCTGCTCGCCGCGCTCGATCCCACAGCAAGTATCGATGGCGTGTCGTTGGAACGGCGCGCGGTCGAGGATGAACTCCCGCTTGGCGTGTTGGCGGACACTGCCGAGCCGAGCTACAGCTATCTCAGTGCCGTTCGTCCGGGCGTGAGCGCGCGCCAGTTGATCGATGGCAGTTTGTCGATGGTCGATCCCGGATGGACGCCTGACGACCCCTTCAATCGGCAGATCGGCGCGGGCTTTGGCGGGGATCGTCCCGGCGATTTTACCTTCCTATTCGGCGGGGCGATTTTGCGCTACGCCGATGCGGCGGGCTTGCCCGTGCGTGCGGCGGCGATTTACGGGTCGCTGCTGGTCACGATCAGCGCCGATGATCCGCGTGGAACGCGCGTTTATCCGCCGGGACGCGGTGCGGCGGGCGCGGGCGATGGCGGCGCGCTGGTGACGGTGCGCGACGACGACTCCACGCTGTTCTTCCATCCGACGAGCATCCGTCCGGGCGATATCTTGCGTGCGGGCGATGTGTTCTCGCTGGCGGGACAGGTCGCGCCGCCGCTTGGGGCGCGGGTCAGCGCCGTGATCACCGCGCCAAGCGGCGCGATCCGCCAGATCGACGGCGCTGCCAACCGCGTCGGTTACTTCTATGATCCGGCGACCCGCTTCATCGTTGATGAAGCGGGCGTATGGACGGTCGATCTGGTCGTGCAGCACGAGGGGCGCACATCGGCGGGCGTGATCGAACCGCCCTATCCGACGGGCAGCGTATTGGGCGCGGACGGCGGACGCTTCTACATCTACGTTTTGGCGTCTGATTTGGACGTGTTGGATTGGAATCCGCGCCTGACTGACACGCTGATTCCGCCCGCTGTCGCTTACAATTTCAGCTTCACGCTGCCGACGGGCTGGCGCGATCTGCGCGCGCGCTACACGGTGACCACGCCGGGCTATATCGTCGATGAGGGCGAGATTCGCCTGAGTGGGCGCAGCTTCACCTACTTGTATAATCCATCGGTTCTCAGCGAACGCTACGATTTCTTGGAGAACATCACCCGTTCGCCCGCGCAATTGGGCGCAACGCGCGCGCACGTCACCGATCAGCGCATCCTGACCTTTTACGCCAGCGGCATCGATGAGGGCGGCGCATTGCGGTCGGTCGCGCGCACGTTCTTGTTATGGTATGACCGCCTCATCAGCTTGGATTAATCGCTCACGCGAAAGGACTAAAGTTCGTCATGCACATCTCATCGCTCTCCTTGTTCCGCCGGCTGATCGGCGCGGCGTCCGCGTTCGTCATGGGCGTCTTGTTGTTCAGCGGGCAGCCCACGTTCGCCCAGCAGCGCCCGACGCCACCGCCGACGCCCGATACCCGTCTGCCCACGTTTGCGCTGCCGCTGACGAGTCTGGGCTATTACATGCGCATCGCCCCCAATGAATTGACCCTCGTGCTGTTCAATAATCAGGGCTTCTATCGGGGCGTCCCGGATGGCGACCTGACCAACATCACCCTGTTCGATACCCTGTTGGGCGATCCGATCCTGACGCTGCGCGGCGCGACCGATTTCGCGCTCGATGTCGTTTACACGCCGGACAGCGCAGCGCTGGTCAGCTACCATCAAAATGGCGATCTCAACATCTGGGATACGACCAGCGGCGACTTGCTGCGCACCGTGCGCACATTTTATATCGACAACTTCAGCCGTCTGTACGCGACCAACGACGGCGAACGGGTGATCATCTTCAATCGCGGCGTGACCGCGCCGTCCATGATCCTCAATTTGACGACGGGCGCGGTCGAGCAGTTCATCGGGCTGCACTACGCCAGCTTGAACGATCTGCGCGTCAACTCCGAGACCTTCGCCAGCTTCGGTGCCGAGACGCAGTTCATAGGTTTCGCCGTCGCGCCGGACGAAGCGCGTATGTATTTCGCTAATGGCAACGCGGATATCTTCCGGTGGGACGCCGACGGGCGCGAACTGGTGGTCTGGCGCGAACCGGACGACAAAACGGCGTATGAGCAGTCGTTTGCCATCCGGCGCATGGCGTTCTCGCCGGACGGCGCGATCATGGTGCTGTCGGACGAATTACGCGGCGAACTGCGTTGGATCGACGTGGCGACGGGCGCGGTCTTGGGCAGCATCAGCGGCATCGATCTGCCCGCATTCGCGCTGTCGCCCGACGCCAGCCATATCGCTTGGGTGAATCGCCGCGCGGGGGCGGTCTATCTCGCGCCGCTGACGCCCGATGCTGCACCGCGCCTGATCGCCACCTTCGATCCCTCGCATCAAGCGACGCCAAACACGACGCTAACGTTCACCGCTGACAGCAGCACGCTGTATATCGGCGGACTCAGCGCGCTGTCGGGCAGCAATGCCGTGTACGTGATCGATTTGCGCGGAGTCGAGTCATAACGTGGGACGAAGTGCGGGCAACGCAGCCTGATCGATGGGTGCTGTTGGAAGGCTTCGAATCGTAGTGCGCATGAGTGGAATCAGCAGATGGATGAGACTCATCGTGCGCACATCGTAACCGCTACCCCGCCGCCTCAAAGCCGACGCGCGCCGCCGCTGCCAACAAATCGGCGCGCGTCGTGATGCCGCGCAGCGCCTCGATCCAAGCGCGCAGCGATGGGCTGGCGTCCCGCAATGCCGCCACCGCGCCGCCAATCGGATCGCTGCCGCCCGCGCCCGGTGTCCCCGCTTGGTAGCCGCCGTAGAATGCGAAGAACGCCTGATTCAGCTTGCGAATCCCATAGCCATTGGCGACGAACAGCGCGCGGCGTTCTTCCATGTACGCTTCGGCGTCGTCGATGCGTCCCGCCGCCAGCAGCACATCGACGGTGCGCCGCGTCTCATCCAGCGCCGCGCCGAAATCAAACGGTTGGGATTGATTGAAAGCGATGCGTTGGGGTATGGCACGCGCCGCGACCTCAGGATAATAGCGTTCCGCCACCAGCCGCCCGACTTCCTGCCCAAACAAATTCGCCGTCGTCTCGTTGATGATGCGCGCCTCGCCCGCGAAATCGTAGCTCAAGCCGAGCGGGAAGAAGTACAAATAATGATGCAGCCACTCGTGCGCGAACGTCTCTAACGCCGATGGGATCGAACTGCGCTCCAAGATCATCGCTGGATACAGCGCCAAGCCGCCAATCGGGACGATCAGCGATGAGACGCCCAAGGCAGCATCGACTTGGGCTTCGAGCGCCGCCGCCGCATCAACGGTCAGCGGATTCAGGTTGAAGCCGATATCGAATGTGATTTCGGCGCGCGGCGAGACGACCAACAACTGCGGCGTCTCGGTGAAGCGCATTGCGATGGGCGGCAGAAGCTGTCCGGCGACGCCGAAGCCCTGTTCGACCAGCACCGCCGCGACTTGCCCTTCGAGGATGCTCTCCGTCAGCGTTTGCCGCGCCGCCAAATCCGCGCGCAAGCTATCGCGTTCGGCGCGGAGCGCGGCTGATACGTCGTCGGGGTCGTCCACCGCTGGATCAGCGTAGATCGCCGCGATATCGCCGTCCAAGCGTCCCGCGCGCGTCAGATCGTCCATGTATGCGCGCACGAACGCCGCGCGATCTGCTTCCGTCATGAACGGATGCGCGCCAAACAGCGTGGCATCGGCTTTCGCCGCCAGCGCGCGCAATTCCCAGCCGATGTAATCGAAGTGGCGCGCGCCCACGATCACGCCGACGGCGCGCCATGGATCGCTGAGCAGCAGGGTTGACGACGGAATCAGGGCGATCAACGCGCACAGCAGCGCGAACCGGATCAGCCGGGTGAGAAAGCGGAGGAGTCGGCGCATGAGAAAGATTTTAACGCAGCATACGCACAGACGCACAGAGAAAGACTTTCAATTTTCTCTGCTTCTGTGCGTACTCCGCGTTAAAAGCCCTTGATCCAGAAGGTCTCGAACTGCCACACATCGTCCGGCGACGGCGTGCGTTCGGTGCTGTAGCCTGCGAAAGCATCGTAGCGGTTCTTCAGCGGCGTCCAATCGGTCTGTATCGACGGACACGCGCCCAAGTACAGATTGGCGACCTCCAAAATCTCCCGATGGGGCAGTTGATCTGGCACGCGCAAGCCCATGCGCGGGTTGCGAATCATCCAGAACAGCGCGCCCAAGATCGATGCCGCCACTTGCAGCGTGGTCGCGCTCTGTCCCGGCACAAGCTGGCGCGCCGCGTGGATATCCAACTGCGATCCGACCCACCACCCGTTGAGATCGTGTCCCAACAGCAGGACACCCAGTTCGTCGCGCCCGTCGATGATTTCGTCATTCATGATACGAATCTTCGGCGGCAGGTCGTAGGCGTTCATGCGTAGTTCGTGCAGCGACGCAATCGCGGCATCGCACATCATATAGGCGTAATGCACCGTCGGGCGATAGACGGGGATGGCGTGGTCGTCGTAGACGGTCAGATAGTCGCTCAAGGTGAACGCTTCGCCGTGCCGGATGATCGCGCCGATGATTTCGCCGCCGAGCGGCACCCACGAGCGCACCCATGTGTTCATGCCCATCTGCGACAGGCAAATCTGATTGGCAAGCCCGTACAAGTGCGCCTGCGCGCCATCCGGCAGCCGGCGCTCGTGCGTCCCCCAGCCCATTTCGGCGGGTGCGACGCCTTCTTCATACAAGCCTTCGACCGACCACGTATTGACGAACTCGCCCACCTGTTTGGGCTGATCGCTGATCTGCGTGTCACGCTCGGAGATGTGGATCACTTTCACGCCTGTGAGCTGTGCCAGTTGATTGTACGCGGCGGCATCGAGCGCCGACTCCAGCGCCGCGCGTTTGTCCGCTGGCACGTCAGTTTGCAAGACGGCGCGCGCGATAGCTTCCAGTCCGATTTTCGCCCAATGGCTGACCAGTCCGGGATTGGCGCCGTGTTCCACGACCGCCGTCGCGCCCGCATCGTCCCCGTTGACGCGCCACGTCGCAGCTTGACGGCGCAAATCCATGTGCCGCCCGTAGAGCGTGCGCAGCGTTGGATGCTTCATCTCCATCTTGTCGTAGGGATCCCACACCTCGACCGATGTATTGATGTACATCACATCATGGTCATGACACCATTGGACAAGCTCCACACAGTCGATGTTGTACGCGACATCGATCAGGATATCGCCCGCGCCGACGTACTGTGTCAGCGTCGTCGCCACGTTGTCGGGCGTGATTGTGTGCTGAACATACATGACGCCCGCATCCAACGCGCGCTGAATCGTGCGGCGATTATCGAGCATGTCCATGACCGTGATGCGCGTGAAATCCATCTCGATATGGCGCAAGATCAGCGGGAGTGTACACTGCGCCACCGAGCCACAACCGAGCATCAATATCCGTCCACCCAATGCGATTTTCATTCGATAGCGATCCTTACGATTATTATGGTTGACTAAAATGTAAGGGCTATTATAGTTCAGGTGGGTGGCGTTTCCAACGTTGACAGCGTGGCTGGCAGGGCAACCGCATCAAGATACGAGGTCTCAATTGACAAGCTCACCTCACCCCCGACCCCCTCTCCGTATCGGAGCTGAGGGGAGGACACCTTTTCAAGCACCCCACCCCTGACCTCCTCTCCACGAAGTGGGGAAGGGGAACACAAGGCGGAGACTCCCCCTCAGCTCCGGTACGGAGAGGGGGTCGGGGGGTGAGGTTAATGAGGGAGAAAACCAAACATGTCCTCCCCCTCAGCCGGTACGGAAAGGGGGCTGAGGGGGTGAGGTTGCTTTTAGCTACTTTCCTGACGGACGACTATTTCATGCCCGTCGTCGCAATGCCCGCCGTGATGTACCGCTGCAAGAATGCGAATACAAACGTGATCGGCAGCAGCGTCAGGACGGTCATCGCTAAAATCAAATTCCACTGTGCGTTGAGTTCGCCTTGAAACGAGTTTAAGCCCACTTGCAGCGTGAAAAATTCGCTGCGGCTCAATACGATCAGGGGCCACAGGAAATCGTTCCAGCGCCACATAATCGAGAAGATTGCCAATACTGCCAGCGCCGGACGCGCCAACGGCAGGATGATCTGCAAGTAGATGCGCCATTCGCTCGCACCGTCGATGCGCGCCGAATCGATCAACTCGTCGGGGATGGTCAGCATGTATTGGCGCAGCAAAAAGACGCCCGTTGGCGTCGCCGCCGCTGGAATGATCACGCCGAGCAGGTTGTTGTTCCAGCCGATCTGCGTGATCACGAGGAAGACGGGGATGATGATCACCGACAGCGGCACCATCAGCGTCCCAACGGTCAGCATCAAAATCGAGTCCCGCCCGCGAAACTGATACTTACTCAGCGCGAACGCCGCCATACTGTTGATCAGCAGGGTGATCGCCGTCGCTACAATCGTCACGACAAGGCTGTTCCCTAGGTACCTCACAAAATTAAAACTGGTGATGCCTTCTTGATAATTTTCCAAGCCGAAATAGACCGACTCGACGGCGGCGCGCTGGTTGATGTTCACGCGGATGATTGCCGTCGGGTTCGCCGGATCGACCATCTGCGCCTCGATGCCCACGCGCCGCACCTGTGCCAGTTGGCGCGTTGATCCATCCTCCATCGTCACGTTGAACAAATTGAGCGGCTCATCGTAGCCCGCGATGGTCACGGTATCCTGTCGATAGGGTAGCAGTCGCGGCGGAAAGCGCAAGAGTTCCGCTTGCGGTTTGAACGACGAGATGACCAACCACAAAATGGGACCAAACATGAGCAGGGTGCCAAGACACAGATACAAATAGGTCAGCATGTCGCTGAAACTCAGGCGTTTACGCCCGCGCGTGTTGGTGAGGTAATCCAAGACCATCCGCATAAGCCGCTCCCTCTACGCGACGTCGCTGTTGCGACCAAGCCGCAGTTGAATCGTGGTGAGCAGCAGCAGGAAGAACGCCATCACCAACGATGCCGCCGCCGCTAACCCGTATTGGTTCGATTGATTGGAAAATCCGGTCGTGTAAATGTACTGCACAATATAGGTGGTGGCGGTGCCGGGTCCGCCGCCCGTGAACGAAAACACTTGATCGAACACTTGTACGGCACGAATCAGCGACAGCACAATCACCACAAACATCGTGGGCATCAGTAGCGGCAGCGTGATGCGCCGGAACGACTGCCACAGATTCGCGCCGTCAATCGAAGCGGCTTCGTACAGTTCGGTCGGGATCGCCTGTAAACCTGCCAGCAGAATCAGCGTATAGAAGCCCATTTGCGCCCACACACTGATCACAACCGCCCACGCTTGCGCCCATTGGGCATTCAGCAAAAATGGCACACGGTCGCCGCCCAGACTCACAATGACGGCATTCAACAAGCCGTCTTGCTGCAAAATCCATTTCCAGACCAGCGCAACCACGACCGGAGACAGCAGCACAGGATAAAAAAATGCGCTGCGAAAAAAGCCTCTGCCGACCAATTTCCGGTTGAGCGCCAGCGCCGAGATCAACGACAACAGAATGATGGAGGTGACTTGGGCGACCACATAGCCGCCCGTATTCATCACAGCACGCCAAAAAATATCGGTCTGGCACGTGTTCGGGTCAAGAAAGTCGCCGCATGTAAACAGCCGACTGAGATTATCCATGCCCACAAACGGACGATCCGCTGGAAACAAGCGCGTCCCGCCCGTAAAGGCATAGTAAAAGTTCAAAAGCATCGGCAGCAGGATGAAGATTCCAAAAACAAGTAAATTCGGCAGCACAAAAACATATGCCATGCCGCGCACGCCGACCAAATTTTGCAGCGGGTGCATGACAAAATCGACCAGATTGATCATGCTCTGAATGAGCCAATCCAAGGGTTTTAAGATGGCACTAAAGAGGGAGCCTGACAAATTTTTGATCGGGCGTTCATCTGAACGCGCGGGTACGGTCATGAAATTTATCCTAAGCGCCTGAGCCAATGCGAACAGGTGAAATAGGGGGGCAGAGCCGATGCCCTGCCCCAACTGAGGTTAGCTGACAGCCGCTGCTGCCAACGCCGCGTCCACATCTTCTTGGATACGAGCAACCGCATCATCGAGCGACAGTTCGCCGGTGATGGCTTGGGTCAAACGATCACGAACTGGGTTATTGATCGCAAAGGCGCTCGGTCCGTACTGCAACGCATATGCCTGATCGTCCAGATTCAACGCCTCAGCCGCGAACACTTCCAATGCCGACTTTGCAGCGGGGAGTTCGGTTTGGTAATCGAGTTCGCCCAAATTCTGATGACCGGGGATGAACAGGGTACGTTCCACAAATTCGCGGTACACATCGGCGCTCGCCAAATACTCCATCACGCGCGCGACTTCTTCAGGGTGTTCGGTTTGTGCAAACGCGACAAACACCGTCCCACCGGGCATGCCCGTGCTGCCGCCGGGACCCGTCGGGTTCGGCACAGCTTCCCAGTCGAAGGCATCGCCGATGTTCGCGGCGAAGTTGCCGATTTGCCAACTGCCCGACATATAGACTGCCAGTTCGCCGCTGACAAAGAACGGCGCGCCCTGGGCATACGTGCCGCCCGATCCGATCCAGACTTCAGCAGGGGTCAAGCCATTGGTGTGCCAGTCGATGAGAAGCTGCGCCATCGCGCGGAAGCCTTCGGTATCGACCGAGAAGTTGCCCGCTTCATCGAAGTACGTTGCGCCTTCAGTGAAGGCAGGACCCGCGAAGCGGTGACCACTGCGATCAATGGCGATGCCATAGACTTCTGTCGCTGCGGCAACCTGTGCCGCCGCTTCTGTCCATTGTTCCCACGTCACGGCGTCGCTGGAATCGCTCGGCACTTCGACGCCCGCCTGTTCAAACAGCGTGCGGTTGATGTAGGGACCCGTCACCGTGAATTGATTCGGGAAGCCGTAAATCGGGTCGCCTTCTTCATCGGGAGAACGCAGCCATTGCAGCACTGCCGCCGGGAAACTGGCTTCCCAATAGGCGGGGTCAGCGAGGTACGGACGCAGATCGAGATATGAGCCGCGATAGCGTTCGCCAGCGGTCACGCGCGCCATATCGGGCGCTTCGCCCGCTTCGACTTGCAGTGGCAGTTGATCGAGGACCTGGATATACGGCACGGTATCGACAATGACGCGAATGTCGGGGTTCTCCGCCTCGAAGCGATCCAGCAGATCGCGCAGGACGACGCCTTCGGTGCCATCGTCGTACCATGTAATGCGCAGTTCGACCGGCGCTTGGGCGCGGACACCGACGGCGCTCAACAAAAGCACGGCGAGCATGACCAACAAAATCGAACGTTTCTTCATAGTTTTTTCTCCTAAACGGACTTCTAAGCGCCATTATGTCGTAAATGAATAGGCTGTGCAAATTTCGCACGCCGTTCATCCCCCATGTGGTGGAGCTTCATCTCCCCACAGGCGCTCATGTAATTTTTATGTTCACACGCCACAATTTCAACATGAATGATGCAATCCAACAAGGGGATTCAGCATGGCTGACAACAAAACGGTCAAGTTCATCGACCCGAATATCGGCTTGGACGAAGAACGCAAAGCGGTGATCGACCTGCTCAACAAGCGGCTGTCCGATATCGTTGTGCTGTACTTCAAGACGCGCAATTATCATTGGAACGTGACGGGCATCCATTTTGGGGCGCTGCACGAATTCTTCGAGAAGCAGTACGACAACCTCGAAGCAGCGATGGACGAAGTGGCAGAGCGCGTGCGCCAGCTCGGCGGGATTTCGCTTGGCACGCTGGCGCAAGTCGCACAGCACGCCGCGCTGAAAGAAGAACCGGGCGTGGTGCCGACAGCGGAGCAGATGATCCAGAACTTGCTGGCGGATCACGAAACGGTCATTCGGCAACTGCGCGAGGATGTGGACGCCACCGCCGAAGAATATGGCGACATGGGGACGAGCGATTTCCTCACGGCATTGATGGAAGACCACGAAAAGATGGCGTGGATGCTGCGCGCGCATCTCGAAGGCTAGCCTAACCTGAGTTTTGGATCGCTTACGGTTCCGGTGCGATCACCGGAACCGCCGTCAAATCCCCGCCGATAGTCCCGTAGGTCGCCGCCATCCAGCCCACCAAACCATGATAATTGATCTGCACCCACTGGCTGTCGGCGCTGCGCCCGACGATTTGCACGCGCGTATCGCGTAGAATCGATGTGACGATGGGCGCGTCGGCGTTGGGCGCCTCCCGCACCCACAGGGTTATGTTGAGCAGATACGTCACGCCCGTGAGCGGGGGCGTCGTGGGCAAGGGGACAAGCGTTGGCGGCGCGTTCGCGGTCGTGCCAGCCGCCGGATTCGGGGTCACTGCGGCGGCATCTGGTACGACCGATGCCGCTGGAATTGGCGCGCCGTCAGTCGTGAACGAGCCGAACGACGACGACATCCAGCCCGTTTGCCCACCATATTCGATCTGTACCCACGTCCGATCTTCGTTCGCGCCCACGATGGGCAGCGTCGTGAACGCGGGGACGATGATCAGCACGTCCGCGCCCGTGCTGGCATCGGCGCGCAAGTTGACCGGATTGTTGATCGTGTACGCCGTCGCGTTTTGCGGCGCTCGCCCCACCACACGAAATGCCGCCATAGCTGGCGCGGACACGCCCGCCGCGCCGCCGGACGATCCGACGGGCAAGCTGCCGCCGCCTTTCCATGTTGACGCCAGTCCGCGCAGGGTATCGAGCGCCGCCGCGCCGAACACTTGGCTCGGCTCAACGTGCGAATTCTCGAAGTATTCATTCCAACTGACGACGAGGATCACATCCGTCCCGGCGGACGCCGCGCCGCTGAAGCTGCGAATCAAAAAGTCGCCGTCTTGCCGTCCGCGCGGTGATGTCGCATTTGTGCGCCCCGCCAGCGCCGATTCGTCCCAACCGGGCATCGCCGTCGGGCTGAAGAACGATCCCGCTGTGCGCCCGCGCCAGCCTTGCATCGCGGACGCCGGATCGCCCGCCCACGCTGTATTGAACAGGTACAGCCCATCGAATACGGATAACACCGAGGTATCCGTGCCTTCCGCGACCCAGAGTGCCGTCCGTCCCGGATCGGCTTGTGCGCGGATGTTCTGCCATTCTCCGAGCGAGAAACGCCCCTGATTCCAGAAATAAATCACCGGACGCCCGCCATAGCGCAAATACGCCGAATTGCCCGCGCGCGCGTTGACGATCTCGCTGATCGACGCCACAACATCGCCCGCCGTCGCGTGGTATTCGCCCGATCCCATGTCGATGCTGACGCCGATAGAAAAGCCGCGCGCCGACGCTTGCGCGAGCAGGATATCGAGCGAGCTTTGCGTCATGTTGCCGTTTTTCGCGCCGTACCAACTGAGGATGAAAGCGTCGATGCCCGCGCTCCGCGCCTCGTCGATCTGCCGCCCGACCACGCCCGCGTCGAGCGAGTTATACGGCGCAATCGGGCGATCCGACAGCCGTCCGTCGCTCCATGTGCCGCTGCCGTACCAGCCGAAATAGTACGCCCATACTTGGCGTCCTTGCGCGCGCGTCGGGGACGCCGACAGCGCGATCATCAAACACAAGCTGATCAGCACAGGGGCATGGCGTGCCATGCCCGCGAAAATGCGTTTACGCATGTGGAGTTCCTTTCTCGCATCGGGTCAATGCCTGTGCCAAGAAATTATTCGCCGCAGAGCGACGTAGAGAAATAAATCTGCGTCTCTGTGCGGTGAACCATTTTTCAACGCATCGACCTGAGCTGATGAAGCGCCGAAATCAAATCATGCCAAGACGATGTTTAGCTGTTTTTCTCGGCGTCTCGGCATTCAAGTCTTTTTCGGCGCGCGCTGACTTTACGTTCCCGGCAGCCGATACAGAAAGCCGGGACCTCCCATAAACATGCCGCCATCAACATTGATCGCCAGATCGTTGGCGTAAGCGAAGGGCGTGCGCACCATTTCCGGCGGGAGTTCGTCGCGCATGTAGACGATGGGGGTATGTCCGTGAATGATCTGCTTGCCGCCGAAGATATTGAGCATCTGCTGTGCGCGTCCGCCACCCTCTGAATACGTCGGGATCAGCGTGATGCGTTCGTAAAAGGCGAAGCGTTCGCTGAAGTTATCCAGCATCGTCTCCCACGTTCCCATGTCGTCGTCGAATATCAGCCGCGCGAACGCCGCGTTGACCTGCTCGACCGTGCGCCCATAGGACGAATAGAATAGCGCATCGGCGTGAATGAACAGCTTGTCGTCGAACCGCGCCATCGCCGGGAGCGTCTGCAACCACGCCATCTGATGCGATGTGACGCGCTCCATATCGGTTTCTTCGCCGCCATTGCGCAGCCACGCTTGGCGAAAGCCGCCCTTCTTGCCGAATTTGTGCGCGGAGAGGAACAGGAGTTCGTGGTTGCCCATCAGCGCGTGGATAGCGCCGCCCGCCGCGTCGGCTTCGCGCTGCAAACGCATCACCAGTTCGACGGCAGGAATGCCATCGGGCCCGCGATCCACAAAATCGCCCATGAACCACAACTGTGCATTGCCGCCGTTCCAACTTTGATTGGCGCGGATCAAGCCGTTCTCGCGCAAAACCCGGAGCAGTTTGTTCAACTGTCCGTGAACATCGCCACAAATGTAAATGGGGGGCATCGTGATGGTTTTCGACTCCTGTATTCGCATCGGCGCGTCGTTTGTATGACGAATGGCGCGCCCGTCAACCGATATACGCGCTCATGTTAAATCATTTTGGCGTGGTTCTGTAGGGCGGTTCATGGCGCCATCATTTTGACGGAAGCTGGTTCGATCTTTAGGATGCTCACATCGCGCCCACGCGCTACAATGCGCGCCACTTACACAGCCAAAAGCGAGATAAACGAATGCGTCGTTGGGGTGTGCTGTATTTTTTGCTGGCGATCATCACCATGATTTTCATCTACCCGCTGTCCGATGCAGGCGCAGAGGGCGCGATCATCTTTCAGGTGATCTACTGCACCTTCTTGACCATCGGTGTTTACGTGACCAGTCAGAATCGATTGCAAGTCGGCGCGGCAGTCGTATCAGCGGCAGCGATGATCGTCAACGTGATCATCGTCGGCAATTCGTCCACGACGACGGATCGCGTCGCGGTGTTGGTCTTTGGGTTGACGACCACTGCCTTTAATCTGATCATGATTTGGGTGCTGTTGGCGTACATCTTCTATCCCGAACGAATCGTCAAAGATGGACAGCACAGCGCCAGCGACATGATCTATTCGGGTGCGGCGGTCTTTCTGCTGTTGGGCTATCTATTTACGCCAATTTATAACGTGATAGAGACGATTCAGCCGGGATCGTTCGCATTCAACACCGCGCCAGATATGCCGATCACATGGCAGCGATTGATTTATTACAGCTTCGCCACGCTGACGACGACGGGCTACGGCGACATTTCCGCCATCACCCCGTTCGCACAATCCCTCGCCATCGTCCAATCGGTCACGGGCGTGCTGTATATCGCCATTCTGATGTCACGCTTGGTCAGCTTGCACATGCAGACGACGCAGAACGCGCTCAATGACCGCAGCAAATCGGATTGAGGCGTATGTGCTGCCGCGCTGTTCCGACATTCATCTGTCGCTCATGCGCAAACGCTGCGATCCAACCTATAATTCTACACAGGTGTAGAAAATGAAGCGCAAAGACAACGCAACCTATCGCCGCATTCTTGACGCCGCCGAAACGCTGTTCTCGCAGTCGGGCTATACCGCCATCACGCTGCAAGATATCGCGCGGGCGTTGGACATGCGCCATGCGTCGCTGTACTACTACGCGCCGCATGGTAAAGAGGATATCTACATCGCGGTCATGGAACGCCATTTCCGACATCACGGCGAGGGGCTGACCAATGCCATCATTGGAGCGGGCGACGATCTTCGGGCGCAGCTTCACGCGGTCGCGGTGTGGTTCGCCACCCATGCGCCTATCGATTTGGGGCGGATTGTGCGCTCAGACATGCCTGCCATCAATCCGCACGACGCCGAACGGCTGATCGAGATCAGCTTGGACGCGCTGCGGGTGCCGATTGCCGCCGTCATTCGCAATGCGGTCAAGCAGGGAAACACGCACGTTGCGGATGCCGATTTCGCCGCGATGGGTTTGGTGGGCTTGCTTCAGAGCGTCCACAACATCCCGGCGCGTTTCATCCCGAACGAGGCAGCGCGCGTCGCAGCAGCGATCTCGTGTGCCGATATGCTGCTCGACGGATGGTTGAAGCGATAATCGACGCCATCTCTTTTTTTTGCCGAGATATTCTACAATTTTGTAGAATTTTATACACAGGAAGATCGAACATGGTCACAGCAACGCAAGCGCCCTCAATCGTCGTGCGTCGCGCGGGACACGCCGACATCCCTTTCATCGCGTGGTGCAATCACGAGGCAACCTCGCCCATGCCGGACTTTTCGTACTGGGATCCGCTTTTGGAAGGCACGAACACGACCAGCATGGCGTTCATCGAAGCCGTGTTCCGCGCGGATGCGCTGGCATGGGGCAGCCCGGAAGATTTCTTCATCATCGAGGACAACGGCACGCCCGTCGGCGGCGCGTCCGGCTTCGTGATGGATGCGGACGATTATCGTCCGTTGAAACTCGACCGCTTGGCGCAGATCGGCGCGGACTTGGGCTGGCAACCGGAACACGTCGCCGCGTTCCAGCACGGCTATGAAGCGGTGTGGAGCGATCCGCATGATCCGACGCTTGCGCCGTCCGCGTCGTGGATTATCGAATGTGTCGCCGTCGTGCCAGCGGCGCGCGGCAAAGGCATGGCGAAACGTCTGCTGCGCGCGATCTTGGACGCGGGCAAACAACAGGGTCATACGCGCGCGGGCATCTCGGTGACGATGGGCAACGATGCCGCACAGGGGTTGTACGAGGCGCTCGGTTTTCAGATGTACATGACCTATGGAACCGACTATTTCGACGGGCAGTTTCCCGGCACGATCAAGTATCGGATGCGCTTGGATTGACAGGGGGATGGGCGCGCCTTTGCTATTGCCCGCGTCCCCCGTCCGGTTTATGATCAAGCCCATCAGCAAAATCAGATAACGGGACGCAAACTATGGCGACGGACATCAACGCGCGCGGGTACGCCCACGCGGACGCGCTGGTTTCGACTGAGTGGGTCGCGGCACACCTCGACGATCCCAATGTGCGCATCATCGAATCCAACGAAGACCCCCTGCTCTATCCATCAGGACACATTCCCGGCGCGGTACAGGTCGATTGGACAAGCGATCTCAACGACCCGCTGCGGCGCGATTACATCAACAAGGCGGGTTTCGAGGCGCTGGCAGCGCGCATCGGCATCACGCCCGATACGATGGTCGTGTTCTATGGCGACAAAAATAACTGGTGGGCGACCTATGCCTTTTGGGTGTTCCAATTGTTCAAGCACACCAACGCCAAGATTATGGACGGCGGGCGCGCCAAGTGGGACAAAGAGAGCCGCCCGCTGACCCGCGACGTGCCGACGTATCCGGCGACGACCTACGCCGCGCCCGAACGCGACGACGTGACGATTCGCGCCTTCCGCGCGCAGGTCTTGGCGCATGTCGAAGCATCGAAACCGCTGGTCGATGTGCGCAGCCCCGCCGAATTTTCGGGCGAAAAGCTGCACATGCCGGAATATCCGCAAGAGGGCGCGCTGCGCGGCGGACATATTCCCGGCGCGAAAAGCGTGCCGTGGGGCAAAGCGGTCAACACCGACGATGGCACCTTCAAGAGCGGCGACGAACTGCGCGCGCTGTACGAAGCGGGACAGGGCTTATCGGCGGACGATGAGATCGTCGCCTACTGCCGCATCGGGGAACGCTCGTCGCATACCTGGTTCGTGCTGACGTATCTGCTCGGCTACAAGAACGTGCGCAACTACGACGGCAGTTGGACAGAGTGGGGCAACAGTGTCGGGCTGCCGATTGAGAAGTAGAGCGGATTCTGTGCGCGCCCTCACCCCGCCATTCCCTTGCCGTATCACTTAACGGCAAGGGGATATGGGGATGGGCGGGCTGAAGTTTGTGGACACATTCGGGGGCTTGGCGCGCCAAGCCCCCACAAAACCAGCCGCTCCATTACGCGCTTGATTTCTCGGTACTCCCCGATTCGCCCAAAATCCGCTACACTTACACTAGATTTTCAGTCATGACGATGCGGAGTCCAAGCATGGCAACCGATTCGCGGACGTGGTTCTACACGACGCCCGAAGCGCGTCCTTATTTCATCGAAGAACGAGTCAACCATACCCTGTGGAAAAATCGGCTGGCGAACATCTATATGTCGTGTACGCAAGCCGACGTGCCGATCAAGATGGAAGGGCGCTGGCAGAACGAAATGCCCGTCACGTTTGAATGGGCGCCGGGCAAATACTTCATCTTAAGCACAGGCGAAGAAACGAAAGAACTGATCGGCGTGATGCGCCAAATCTTGATGATGCGCCCCGCGTTCATGTATCAAGGCATCGACGGTCTGCATGTTGTCGAGTGGCACACGGATATCGACGCGCGCTGGCGCGAGATTCAGGGCAAACCCCAGTATCAGGGCTTGCGCCGTCTGAAACGTTAAGCGGCGTTATGCCTACGACCACCATTGTCCTGCCGACCTACAACGAGGCAGAGAATCTCCCGCGGATGATCGACGCGCTCATGGCGCTCACTATCGACAGCTTGCGCGTCTTGGTCGTCGATGATGGCTCGCCCGACGGCACCGGCAGGATCGCCGACGAACTCGCGGCGGCGCATCCCAACCGGATGGCGGTGCTGCATCGGACGCAGAAAACTGGGTTGGGACCCGCCTACATCGCTGGATTCAAGGCGGCGCTGATGGGCGGTGCGAATTACGTGATCCAGATGGACTGCGATTTTTCGCATCAGCCCGAGTATGTCCCGAAGCTGATCGATCAATTGGAGGCGGGCAGCGACCTCGTGATCGGGTCGCGGTTCGTGCGCGGCGGCGGCGTCGATGAGCAATGGAGCGCGTATCGCAAGTGGTTGAGCTACTTCGCCAACCGCCTGTACGTGCCGACGATCCTGCAAATGCCCGTTTACGATGCGACCGGCGGCTACCGTATTTGGCGGCGCGAGACGCTGATCGGGCTGGATTTGGAGCGCATCCGTTCCAACGGCTATGTGTTCCAAGTCGAGATGGCGTATGTCGCCTTTCGACTCGGCTACCGCGTAACCGAACTGCCGATCTACTTCCCAGATCGCACCGTGGGCGAGTCGAAAATGGATTTTCGCATCCAACTCGAAGCTGCCCTGCGCGTCTGGCAAGTGCGCGCCCAACATCGCGCGCTGAAGGCGACGGATCGACGGACGGCGGCGTATCAGGCGGGATGAGCGGACATGCACGATCTTCCATCGCTGACGTTGGACACGTTGAAAATCGAAGTCTCCAAATTCGTTCGCCAACTGAACACGACAGGGATTCCAACCTTGTTCGGCGTCACAGACGGCAAAGCCGTCGGAACGTATGTTGAACAAACGCTGCGTGATTATTTACGAACGCGCTATGCTTTCACGCCGGGAAACGCAGCATTGGGGATCGATTTCCCCGATCTCGACATCGATTTGAAGGTGACTTCAATCCGACAACCCCAATCGTCCAGTCCCTTTCGCAGCGCAAGTCAAAAAGTTTATGGTCTCGGCTATGGGTTAATCGTCGTCGTTTACGATAAACAGGATGATCCGCAAACGCAGACGGCGCGGCTGACGATCCGGCATGTTGTGTATGTGCCACCAGAAAAAACGGGGGATTATCAAACGACGTTTGGGATTCGAGAAATTTTGCGCCGAAACGGAAATAGCGATGACATCAGCGCGTTTTTGGAAGAACGAAATTTGCCCGTTGATGAGGTCGAACGCGAAAAACTCACACAGCGAATTGTGCAGCAGCCGCCAGCACAAGGCTACTTAACGATATCGAACGCGCTGCAATGGCGACTGCAATATGGTCGCGTGATCGCGTTAGCCACGACTGATAGCGCCGATGGTCTGGAGAATCTACTTGCATAAAGATTTGGGTGATTTCCAAACGCCGTTCGCATTGGTCGAACAGGTCTTGAATTGCCTCCATCGTAGCGGCGACTCATGGGAGCGTGTTCTCGAACCGACCTGCGGAGTCGGCAATTTCATTCGCGGTCTGGTTGATCATGCCAAGATTGCGCCCCATGCTGACATACAAGGGATTGAACTCCAACCCGATTATGTCGTTCGCGCAGCAGCCATCCACGCCGAAAATGCGCGCATCTTCAACGACAACATTTTCAATTTCGACCTCAAAACATTGACTTGGCAGCGCGACGGGCGTCTTTTGGTAGTTGGCAATCCGCCGTGGGTCACAAAGGCTGCCCTGGGCGTGCTGTCAAGTGAAAACACGCCTATGAAGCAGAATCTGAAATCGCTCTCTGGTTTAGATGCCCTCACTGGCGCGTCGAATTTCGATATTGCTGAAGCCATTTGGATCAAGCTGCTGTCCGAACTCGCCGATCAACAGCCCACGATTGCGCTCTTGTGCAAAATGTCCGTCGCCCGGAATGTACTATCTTACGCCGCGAAAATGAAGCTGCCGATTCATGCGGCTGAAATCCGTAAAATTGATGCGCATAAATGGTTTGGCGCGGCGGTCGGTGCTTGTTTATTGATTGTCCACATGGGGGATAACAATCGATTGGTCGATGTCCCCATCTACGCTGATTTAATCAGCTACGTCAGCGTAGCCCAATTTCGCGTTCGGGATTCTAGTATGAATTTGACGATGGATCGCCCAATAGGTGACGACATTTCGATGATCGACGGTGTAAGTCCGTTGGAATGGCGACAAGGCGTCAAACACGATGCCGCCAGCGTGATGGAACTGCGCCGCGATCTCGACGGACGATTGTGGAATAAATTGGGCGAATGCGTGGATGTTGAAGCCGACTATGTTTACCCGCTGTTGAAATCTACGGATTTGTATCATGGGCGCGTGCATGACCTTGTAAGAGCAGTCATTATGCCCCAGTCCTATATTGGTGAAGCAACGCAGCCCTTACAGCACCATGCGCCCCGCTTGTGGGACTATCTGAATCGGAATGATGCCGCGTTCGAACGGCGTAAATCATCGATTTACGTCAATCGTCCGCGCTTTTCGATCTTTGGCGTGGGCGATTACACCTTCAAGCCCTACAAAATTGCGATCTCCGGGCTGCACAAAACGCCCCGTTTCGCTACCGTTGGGCAATTCGATGCGCGTCCCGTCGTCTTCGACGATACATGTTATTTCATCGGCTGCGATTCGCCGCATTTGGCGGCACTGGTTACGACTCTGCTCAATCAACCGATTTGCCTCCAGTTTCTGGATACTGTCACATTTGCAGACGCCAAACGCCCCATCACGAAAAAAGTTTTGCAGCGCATCGATTTAGGCAAATTGCTACAGCAAGTCGATCAAACGCTTTTGTTGGAGGCAACAGCGGTTCGGTTAGAACAAATTGATTTTTCATATGACATGCAAACAGCGGATTGGGAAGCGGTACTTCATGTGCTTTCAACCCAACCGACACTGATTTAATCGCCAAACCCGCGCAAAATGTGCTATCTTGATCGCAAGCAAACGAGTTCGCCATGATGGACGAAACCAGAAGCCCCGATCCAGAGCTTGAAATCCGTGTCGAGCGCATTCGCGTCTCGTGCGCGGGCTTATGCCGGATCCAAGATGAACACGGGCGCTATTTGTTGGCGCTCAACACCAACCGCCTCAGCAAGGGGCTGCGCATCTTCATGCCGCTTGGCGGCGGCTTCATCTACGAAGATGAGGCGCTGCTCGAACGCTTCGATGCGATCCCCGAACTGCCGAACACGCACGAACTGCGCCTGTACATCCCGCCCGCGCGCCTCAACGACTTCCGCACCTGGTTCTTGAGCCGCCGCGACCGCGAGATCGATCCTTTGCGCGAGTTGGTCGAAGAATTGGTCGATGAACTGCGCGCGCTGCCCCAACTCGACCTCAGCGACGTGGCATTCGAGCGGCGCTTTATCCACGACTCGGAGCGGATCACGGATCGCACGGGCGTTGAGGGCGAAAAGACGCAGTATTGGTTAGAGATTTTCGACGTGACGATCACGACGCCCGCGCTGTGGCAGACGCTTTTGGACGCCCCGACGGATGGCGGCTTGCGCTGGGTTACGCCGGAGGCGATTCGGGCGGGGCAGACGCCGGACGGCGAAAGCGTCGAAGCGCGAACCATTTTGGAACAAAGCTGATCAAGCCGCCGGGCAGATAGACGATCACCAACATCAGAATCAAGCCGTTGATCACGCCGCGATATTCGCGCACTGGGCGCAAGACTTCGGGCAGCGCGGTCAGCACCAGCGCGCCCAGAATGGGACCAAACACCAACGACGTGCCGCCCAAGACCGCGAATGCCAAAATGTTGACCGCTTGCGCGAAGCCATAGCCGTCAGGGCTGATGATGCGCGTCAAATGTCCGCTGAAAGCGCCCGCCGCGCCCGCCAACATCGCACTGACGATGAACACGACATTTTTTACGTAGACGACGTTGATCCCCATGTTGGCGGCGACTTTTTCATCTTGCCGGATCGCCGCCATCGCGCGCCCGAAGCGCGACTGATGCACCCGCAGAATCACGAACACGACGACGACCAAGAACGCGATCAAATGCCACGTTTCGGTCAGCTTGGGGATGCCCTTGATGCCCAACGCGCCGCCCGTGAGCGCCACGCGCTCCCCGACAATGGAACTGACCAGCGGATCGAAGTTCAAGATCAGGATGCGGACGACTTCCCCGAATCCAATCGTGGCAATCGCCAAGTAGATATCGCGCAGCCGCAGCACGGGCAAGCCAATCGGCAGCGCGATCAACCCCGCCGCCAGCATCCCGCCGCCAATCCCGACCGCGAAGGGGAGTTCCGCCGTCTGCGTCAAAATGACGCCGACGAACGCGCCAATCGCCATGAATCCGGCGTTGGCGAGCGAGAACATGCCCGTATAGAGCGTGAAATAGATGCTCAAACCCAAAATACTATTCACAAGCATGAACTGGAAAACGGGTTCACTGATGCCGATATTTCGGAAAAAATCCATTTTACGCCCGCGTCTGCGCTTTCTCTCCGACCAATCCCTGTGGACGGACGAGTAAAATCACGAATAATAAGGCGAACACGATGGCATCGCGGTAATTACTGCCGCCCGCCGCCACGCTGAACACCTCCAGCGCCGCTACGACGAAACCGCCCACCAGCGCACCTTGAATATTGCCTAAGCCGCCCAAGACGATCACCGTCAAGCCCTTGAGCGCGATGCCCTCCCCGATGAACGGCGTCAATTGGTTGTACGCCAGTGCGTACAGCACGCCCGCCGCGCCCGCCAGCGCCCCCGCGAGGAAAAAGGTGATGGTGTAGATCGCGCCGACGTTGATACCGAGCAAACTCGCCGTTCGCTGATTGAATGCCACCGCGCGCATCCGCTGTCCAAGCCGCGTCCGCTGAATCAGCACGTTCAGCAGCGCCATCAGCACGACAGCGACGATCAGGATCACGATTTGAATCGGCGCGATCCGCAGCAGCGGCGATCCGTCTATCGTCGTCCCGATCAAGATTGGATCGGTGGGAATGGTGCCGATGGGGAAGCGTGCCGGGTTCGTGCCGAACACCAACTGTGCCAGACTGACGAGGACGACCGATGCACCAATCGAGCTGATCAACTGCGCGATGCGCGGCGCGTTCCGTTTGCGCAGCGGCGCGAACGCGATTCGTTCCAGCGCGAAGCTGATCAGTCCCGCGCCGAGCATCGCGGCGGGGATGGCGATCCACAGCGGGAGCGCGGCTTCGGTCACGATCACCAGCCCGATCCACGCGCCCCACATGAAAACGGCGCTGTGCGCCAGATTCAGCACGCCCAACACGCTGAAGATCAGCGCGTAGCCGAGCGCGAACAGGCTGTAGACCGAGCCGAGCCAGATGGCGTTGACGAGTTGTTGTGCCATGAGCGATGCGGAGTGAGTGATGAGGAATGAGTAAAAGACAGAGAACTGCGACTCAGTTGCCGCTCGTCCTCACTCAGCACTCACCACTCATTACTGTCCTGCTACTCCGCGCCCAAGACGCTGAACGCACCGTCCACATTCACCTGCACGACCGGATCATGCACGGGATTGCGGTCTGCGTCGAAGTTGAACGCGCCCAACGGGGTCGCAAAGTCGCTCAAGCCCAAGAGCGCGTCACGCACCGCTGTGCGATCTGCCGAGTCGGCGCAGCGAATGGCGCTGGCGATCATCCACGCGCCCGTATACGCTTGCGCGGCGAATTGATCCGGCTTGGCTTCATGGGCATTCTCGAATGCCGCTGTAAAGGCGACGCTCAATTCGTTCGGGCTGGCGACGTTCCACGCCGCGCCGACGATCAAGCCTTCGCTGTCCACGCCCGTCTGCTCCAAGACCGCCGGGCTGTTCAAGCCGTTGCCGCCCATCAGCGTGCCTTCATAGCCCTGTGCGCGCGCCTGTGTGATAATTTGCACGGCTTCGACCGTCAGCGCCGAGATCGCAATCGCATCGGGATTTTGCGCGATCATGTTGGTCAACTGCGCGTTGAAATCGGCGTCCCCCGTCGCGTAGGTTTCTTCCGAGACAATCGTCACGCCGTTGGCTTCGAGCGCCGTGCGGAACACGTCCGCGCCGCTGACGGTGAAATCGTCGTCGTTGGCGTAGATGATCGCCGCCGATTCGATGCCCAAGCCCGCGACCGCGCCCACGACCGTGCCGGGAATGACCGACGCTTCGGGCAGGCTGTTGCGGAACACGAAGTCGCCCATATCGGTGATGCCCGCGGCGGTGTTGCTGACGCCCAAGACGGTCACGCCCGCATCTTGCGCAATCGGATCGGCGGAGAACGCCTCGCGCGAGAGCGTGGGTCCGATCACGGCGACGACTTGATCTTCTTCGACCAACTTGGTCATGGCGGCGATGGCTTGCTCGTTGACGCTGGTGCTGTCCTCGAAGATCACGTTGAGCAGGGTGTCTGCGCCCAAGTAGCCGCTGTTGTTGATCTCATCGACTGCCAACTGAATCCCCTGCTGTTGCACCACACCGTAAACCGATGCGCCGCCGCTGAGCGTCAGCACCGCGCCAATCGTGACCATTTCTGGCAGCGCAGCGGGATCGGCGCAGGTCTCGCGCACATCCGTCCCCATCAAGCTCTCCATCATCGGCATGTTGTCTTGTGCCAGCGCGGGCGTGACCAACAAGGCAGCGGTGGCGATCCCCGCGATCCAACGAACAATTTTCTTTGACATGCTGATTCCTCCGAAGTGTATTCCTAAACGATGCGTATTTATGCGCGTATAGTGTAGCGTAGGATAGGGCGCGATTCAAACGGACAATGCGCCGACTTCATCCAAGCGCCGCGTCAGATACGTCCGCTCCGCCGCGTTGCCGCACAACGCCAGCGCGCGCTGATATGCCGTGCGCGCTTCATCATTGCGTCCCGCACGGCGCAGCAAATCCGCGCGCGCCGCGTGATACAGGTAGTAGTCGTCCAATTCATCCGCGAGCGGTTGCAAGCGCACCAAACCCGCGTCGATGCCCTCCGCATAGGCAATGGCGGCGGCGCGATTCAGCCGGACAATCGCCGTCGGCGCGATCCGCTCCAATTCGCCGTAGAGCGCGGCGATCTGCGCCCAATCGGTCGCGGCGGGTTGGGCGGCTTGCGCATGGAGTGCCGCAATCGCCGCTTGAATCTGATAGACGCCCGGCTGTCGCGCGGATAGCGCGCGTTCCAATTCCGCCACGCCGCGCGCGATGGCGTCCGCGTCCCACAGCGCGCGATCTTGCGCTTCGAGCAGGATCAAGCTCCCATCGGCGTCGGCACGGGCGTGGCGGCGCGCGTGATGCAACCGCATCAGCGCCAGCAAGCCCAACGTTTCGGCATCGACGCCCAAGCCGGGATGCGCCGCCAACAGCGCATCGAGGATTTCTGCCAGTCGAATCGCCTCCGCGCACAGATCAAGGCGGATCAGCCCGTCACCGGACGGCGCGACGTAGCCCGCGTTGAAGATCAAGTACAGCACCGACAGCACCGCGTCGAGGCGTTCGGGGATGGCGGCGGCGGGCGGCACTTGATACGGAATGCCCGCATCGCGGATTTTGCGCTTGGCGCGGACGAGGCGCTGCTGCATCGTCGTCACTGGCACGAGGAACGCCGCCGCGATATCGGGCGTATCCAGCCCGCCGAGCGTATTGAGCGTGAGCGCGACCTGAGCATCGCGCGCCAAGGCGGGATGGCAGCAGGTGAAAATTAGGCTCAGGCGCTCGTCCGGGATCAGATCATCGGTATTTGCGTCGGCTTCGACCTGATCGGGCGCGGCGATCCGGCTCAGACGGTCGTCGCCGTCATCGTTGCGTTCGCTCTCGGACGCCGGCTCGATCCAACGGCGTTGGCGGCGCGTCCGGTCGCTGGCACGATGGCGCGCCGTGGTCGTCAGCCACGCGCCGGGATGATGCGGCACACCCTCCACCGCCCACCGTTCGAGCGCGGCGATCAGCGCATCTTGCAGCGCGTCCTCTGCCAGTTCGATATCGCCCGTGCGCGCCACCAGCGCCGCGAGGACGCGCCCGCGTTCGGCGTCGAATACATCTTGGATGGTCTGGTAGGTTGCGTTCATGACTCATTCACCCGATCCACTATGGAGAGGGGACGTGTTTGCCTTGCGTTCCCCGTCTCCATATCGGAGACAGGGTGAGCTTTTTCTCTGAAGTAACTTTTAGCCTGTCACCGGCACGTTATTGATGTTCGCGCCCGCGTTCAGCCGCGTGAAGCCAGCGGATACCCAACCGCGCACGCCGTTGAAGTCGATTTGATACCATTGATTCGCGGTCGTGCGCCCGATCACGGCGGCAGTCGAGCCAGCGGGCAAGCGTCCGACGCGCGCGAAGGTGGTGCTGGGTCCTTGGCGCATATTGACCGAGAACGGATTTGCCGTCGCCGTCACCCCCGTGGGCGAGACGACGGGCGCGCTCGGCGCGGCGGGCGGGGCAGATGGCGCGCTGCCATCGACGACCGCGATATTCCCACCGTTGGCGATCACGATGAAACCGCCCGCCACCCAACCGATAATGCCGTTGGCGTTGATCTGATACCACGTACTCGCGCCCGTCCGCCCGATGATCGGATACGTCTCGTTCTGATTGACGCGCGTCAAGATCGCCGCCGACGAACTCGGCGTTTCGCGCACGTTCAGACGGAACGCGGCAATGGTCGCATTCGCGCCCGATGGTGCGACGGGGATGCTCGGCGCGGGGTTCGTCACCTGCTGTGTCAGGCGATAGTCGATGAAGGCATTGCCCACGAACTCAACGTACTCGATCACGATGGTGGCGCTGCCCGAATTGGTGAAATTCGCAGTGTACGTCTGCCCGGTCGCACCGCCAAATTGATTGATCAGCAGCACCCCATTGACGAACAAGCGCACACCATCATCGGCGCGCAGTGAGATTTGGTAATTGCCATTGGGCAGCGCGAACGTTCCCGTCC
>Ga0163154_10000941_pt1 | contig 45306 bp, 49 predicted proteins | sample OliLakLV19MP9P1_FD_148649 | JGI IMG/M metagenome (GOLD analysis project Ga0163154, IMG submission 148649) | Freshwater microbial mat bacterial communities from Lake Vanda, McMurdo Dry Valleys, Antarctica - Oligotrophic Lake LV.19.MP9.P1 | ecosystem: Environmental > Aquatic > Freshwater > Lake >... | reverse complement strand
GCGACGCCCCCTTTTTTCTTCAACGCGTCTTTCGCAAGGCGGGTCAGGTACACGGTCACCGCCGCCGTGGCGACCAGTCCCACTCCCAGCAACACCCACTGTTGCGTCGTGATTTGTTGGTCGCCAGCCAGCGTCGCTTTGCCGACGTAACCCAGGTAAACGTAAAGGATGCTGCCGGGGGCCATGCCGAAAAAGCTGGCCAGTACGCAGGGCCAGAATTTTACTTTTGTCAGCCCAAAGAAATAATTGGCGAGGTTGAACGGCACCAGCGGACTGAGGCGCAACAGGCCAACGATCTTCCAGCCATTCTCACCGACGGCTTCGTCGATGGCCGAAAACTTTTCGTTCTGCTTCGCCTGCTTCTCGATGGCGCCACGCGCCAGATAACGCGCCACGAGAAACGCCAGCGCCGCGCCCACTGTCGCGCTGCCCAGGGCCACGGGGATGCCCCAAAATCCAAAAGCCACGCCCGCCGCCAGCGTGAGGAGCGAGCCGGGAAAGAACAACAGGACGCCCAGAATGTAGCCGCCGACAAACAGCGCCACACCCAGCGCCCCTTTTTCTTGGATCCAATGGGTGAACTGTTCGATCCATTCGCCAAAGGGCAGGAAGCGCGACGCGACGAACAACCCGATGACGGCGACTCCAAGCGCCGCCCATTTCCAGACGGCTGTGCTTTTGCCGGCGGGTTTCTTACTCACGAACTCCCTCACCGACCATCGTCAGTGCCTTTCCTGTTTGCTTCTCCAGCACGATCTCGTTCGGAGGAGCGCCGCTCGGCTCGCGCTGCCGTTTGCAGGAAATGATCAACACGGCTACCGCGACCAGCGCGGCCAACCAAAGATTCGTGGTCTTGCAATTATTGCCGAAGTGGTCGCGCATATCCGCCTGCGAACCAATGCAGGAGCGATGCCAGAACAAGGGGTCCCCCGAGATTCCATCCCGGGTGGCGACCAAGTACACTCTCCTTGAGCCCTCACCTCGCGTCCCTGCACCGCGTCGAAATGTCCCGGTGTGGGCGTTATGTCGACTTTGTCAGACGCCACTCAACCGTGTTGCAGTTAGCAGAACGGAACGGGTTTTGCTTAAGGTGAAGGATGCCGAACAACCGCAGTTCAAACAAGGAATCGCGATGAAGGAAGAGAACACAACAGAATCGACAACGGACTAATGGTGAATTCGGCAAAACCGCAGGATTCAGGCCTCATCCAGTTGCAGCCGTTCGAGGAGCAGAATCAAAAACTTGAATCCAATGTCCATCCACCCGAATGGCAAAATCCTATCCCAAAAGAATGCTACCAGTTGGTGGTCATCGGTGCGGGAACAGCGGGGCTGGTAACTGCGGCTGGCGCGGCTGGCCTAGGTGCTCGCGTTGCGTTAGTCGAGCGAGAACTGATGGGTGGCGATTGTCTAAACGTTGGCTGCGTTCCGTCCAAAGGGCTCATCGCGGCGGCACGCGTGGCGGCTACGGTTCGGGACGCGGAGGCGTTTGGTGTTCATGTTCCCGACGGCAGTTCCGTTGATTTCGGCAAGGCGATGCAGCGGATGCGAAGCAAACGCGCTTCGATCAGTAAGGCGGATTCCGCCAAACGGTTCACCGACCTTGGCGTGGACGTGTATTTCGGGGAGGCGCGATTTGAGAGCAACGGGACTGTCTCAGTTCAAGCAAGGGATGGCACCTCTACCACACTGAATTACAAAAAGGCGGTCATCGCCTCAGGCGCCCGCGCTTCCGCCCCGCCAATCGATGGTTTGGATTCCATCGAGTATCTGACCAACGAGTCTTTGTTTTCATTAACTGAAGCTCCCAAACGACTGGGCGTGGTCGGTAGCGGCCCCGTCGGTGTCGAGATGGCGCAGGCGTTTCAACGTCTTGGCAGCGAGGTCTTTCTGTTCGAGCGTGGTGATCAGGTTCTGTCGCGTGAGGACTCCGATGCAGCAGCCGTGGTTCAAAGGCAGTTGGTCAAGGATGGCGTTCGGCTTGTGCTGCACGCCAAGGGCATGCAGTTAAGTTCAGCCGATGACGGTTCAGTGAACGTAAACGTAGAGATCAACCAGAAGGCTGAGCCAACTAAGTTCACCGTAGACAAGCTGCTGATTGCAGTTGGCCGCGCGCCCAATGTCGATGCTCTGAATCTCGAAGCGGTGGGCGTCGACTATGACAAGAAGGGCGTCAAGGTCAACGATCACTTGCAGACAAGCAATGCCAACGTCTTCGCCGCCGGAGATGTCTGCTCAAAGTACCAATTCACTCACGTCGCAGACTTCCATGCGCGAATCGTTATCCAGAATGCACTGTTTGCGGTTGGACCGTTCGGCAAGAAAAAAGCCAGCGATCTCATCATTCCCTGGGCGACCTATACCTCACCCGAAGTCGCACACGTAGGAATGTATCCCAAAGATGCCATGGAAAAAGGAATCGAGATCGACACGTATACGCAGCGACTAGCCGATATCGACCGTGCCATTCTCGAAGGCAGCGACGAGGGTTTCGTTCGCATTCACACAAAGAAGGGCGGTGGCGAAATTCTGGGAGCCACCATCGTCGCAGAGAACGCGGGTGACTTAATCTCCGAAGTCACTCTCGCGATGACGCATGGCCTGGGGATGGGCAAGCTTGCGTCAAGCATCCATCCCTACCCAACCCAGGCCGAAGCGATTCGAAAACTTGGCGACCAATACAGTAAATCGCGATTGACCTCGACGACCAAGCGACTGTTGGATTTTCTGATGCGACTGAATGTTGGGAAGTAAGGCAGATTATGAACAACCCAACGCATACAAACCTGAGCGTGACATCCGACCGGCGCATCCCCGTCGTTCTGTTTCTGCTTCGTCTTTCGATTTTCATCGTGATGTTCATGTGGACGTTGGATAAATTTGTCCGTCCGGACCACGCGGCATCTGTTTTTGCGAACTACTACTCCGTCGGCGGATTGACCCGTGCCGTGGCGTTGACGATTGGCGCTCTGGAGATCGCTTTGCTGGTCGCATTCATTCTTGGAGTTGCCAAACGTTGGACCTACGGGACGGTCCTTGTTCTTCATGGGATTTCGACTCTCGCCTCATACAAACACTACGCCGCCCCCTTCGAGGGCCCCAACCTGCTCTTCTTTGCCGCGTGGCCGATGCTGGCGGCGTGCGTCAGCCTGTACCTGCTTCGCGATTTTGATACACTGGGCGTTGTCCGATGGGCGGGGCGCAGGTCGCCCGGCAATGAGTCGACGCGACAAAGCGGGAAACGATGAATAGGAACTCCCATTCCGACTCCCTGGTTTTCTTCGGAGCCACGGGCGATCTGGCCTTCACGAAAATATTCCCGGCGTTGCACGCGCTGGTAAAACACGGTCAGCTCGACGTGCCGGTCATCGGGGTGGGCCGGTCGGACTGGTCAGATGCCAAACTCCGGGCGCAGGCGCGCGCGAGCATCAAGAAGCACGGAGTTTCCGATTCCGCTGCAGGAAGGAAACTCTGCGATCTGTTGCGTTATGTTAGCGTTGACTATTCCGCTCCGGAAACCTTTCAGGCGCTGCGCAAGGCCCTGGGCAAAGCCCGGCGCCCGGCGCATTACCTGGCCATCCCGCCCCAAATGTTCGACGTCGTGGTGAAACACCTGGCGGCATCCGGCTGCGCCACGGGCGCGCGCGTGCTCGTCGAAAAACCCTTCGGCCGCGATCTCGCCTCCGCCAGGAAACTCGATCGGATCCTGCTCAAAACCTTCAATGAGTCGGCGATCTTCCGCATTGACCATTATCTCGGAAAACCCGCCGTGAACAACCTGCAATTTTTCCGCTTCGCGAATGCGTTTTTAGAACCGGTCTGGAACCGTCACTACATCGAGAGCGTTCAGATCACGCTGGCGGAGGACTTCGGCGTGGAGGGCCGGGGCGGCTTCTACGAAGAGACCGGCGCCGTCCGCGATGTGATCCAGAATCACCTGTTCCAAGTGCTGACCAATCTGGCCATGGAACCTGCGGCGGGCACTGACAGTGAATCCCTTCGCGATGAAAAGGTCAAAGTCCTCAAAGCCATCGCGCCGCTGACAAAGAAGAACCTCGTTCGTGGCCAATTTCGCGGCTATCGCAAGGAGAAGGGTGTGGCGCCGGATTCCCAGGTGGAGACGTATGCGGCCATGCGACTGAACATCGATTCGGATCGCTGGCGCGGAGTGCCCTTCTATCTAAGGGCTGGGAAGTGTCTGCCCGCCACCGGCACGGAAGTCGTGGTCCGGCTCCGTCAGGCCGCATCCCTGGCGCAAAGACCCGATCTGCGACGCAACACGTTGCGATTGCAGCTCAGCCCTGAGATCCGCTTCACGCTAGGGCTCAATGTGCTGGACCCTGACGACCAGAGGACGGGGCAGGCGGTGGAACTGATAGCGTGTCACGAACCGGATGCTGGCGAGCCGTCAGCTTACGAACGCGTACTCGGGGACGCCATGGAGGGAGATGCCACGCTCTTCGCCCGGCAAGACTATGCGGAAGAAGCATGGCGCATCGTCGATGCGGCGCTGAAGGCGGACACGCCTGTTCATGAATACAAACCGAAAACGTGGGGACCGAAAGCGGCGGGGCGAGTCACCCCTCCTGGCGGCTGGCACAACCCCGACGGCGGCGACAAATCCAAAATGAAAGTGTGCTCATGAAGTCCTCGATTCACACCGATGCTAAACCGACCACAGGTCACGACCGCAAATTTGTGGAGGCGACATTCATGACCACGACCTTCACTTCCCGCCTGTCGGCCACGACCACACCGCTCAAGCACGCCTGGGAGCACACAGTAGGAAGCGGCCATGCGCCGCTCGCGCTCCGCGCGGATTGGCAGGAGCAGCTCCGCCGCTGCCACGACGAGCTTGGCTTTCGGCATGTGCGCTTTCACGGAATGCTCTCGGATGACATGGGCACACTCATCGCCCACCAGGACAAAGCGCTCTACTCCTTCTTCAACGCCGACAGCATCTGCGACTTCCTGCTGTCGATCGGCATGCGCCCCTTTGTCGAGCTGGGCTTCATGCCCCGGATGCTGGCTTCGGGGCCCGAAACCGTTTTTAACTATCGGGGGAATATCACGCCGCCCAAAGATTACGACGCCTGGGGCACGCTCATCCGCAAACTGGTGGGCCATTGGGTGGAACGCTACGGCATCGCCGAGGTCCGCCAGTGGTTCTTCGAGGTATGGAATGAAGCGAATATCCCGGCATTCTGGACCGGCACACAAGAGGAGTACTTCAAGCTCTACGCGCATACGGCGCAGGCGATCAAGTCCATCGACGAGTCGCTCCGCGTCGGCGGCCCGGCGACATCCATGACCGCGTGGGTCGAGGAGCTGCGGGATTACGGCGAGAACAACCGCCTGCCCGTTGACTTCATCAGCACGCACATCTACCCGACCGACCCACTCGGCTTCGAGGGCGCGGACACGGAGGAGCAGCTCGCCAATAGCCCGCGGGATCTCCTGCGCGATCGGGCGAAACTCGTACACGAACAGGCGCGCGGACGCCCCGTCTATTTTACCGAATGGAACATCACCTCGAATCCACGCGATCACTACCATGACGAGCCGTTCGCCGCGGCCTATGCCGCCAGGATCATGTTGGAGACGGACCCCTTTGTAGAGGGTTACAGCTACTGGACCTTCACCGACATCTTCGAGGAGAATTACTTTCCCTCGATCCCGTTCCATGGCGGGTTCGGTCTGCTGAATCTCCATGGCATCCCAAAGCCGATCTATCGCGCCTTCCAGCTCTTGCACCACCTCGGTAACGAGCTGCTTCCAGTCGTTGGCGTACACGAGACGGTCGATGTCTGGGTCGTTCGCAAGCGCGGTTCGATCACGGTGTTTCTCACCAACCATGCCCAGCCGCGTCACGACATCCTCATGCAGCGCGTGGAAATCCGTTTGACCGATGCTCCCGCGCCCCTTGCAGCCACCATTGAGCGCATCGACGAGGACCATGCGAACTCGCGCAGGCTGTGGCGCGAGATGGGCGAGCCGGAGTATCTGAGCCGCGCGCAAGTAGAGGAACTCGAAGCTGCCTCTCGGCTCCTGAAGGAGTCGTTCGATGTGACCTACGCGGATGGCGCCGTCCGCTTCGACGTCGACCTTCCCCCGCACGCGATCGCAGCCATCACGCTCGAGTTCGCGCCGAGCACACACCTGTGACAGCGGCCGATGACGCCAAGATGGCGCACCCATCCGGGCGCTGGATTGCCGTCATCTGTCGCCGCTGCTGCAATGGAATCGTCATCCCACCTTTGGAAATCGCCGCATTCAGGGTGATCTGGAGACGTGCTCGCCCGTAATGGCGCACCTTTTACCAGACCATGAAGCGCTCCTTGATGGTCTGGAGCGCGCAGCGTTCAGCTACTTTCTACAAGCGGTGAATCCGACCAATGGACTGATCGCCGACACCACGCGCGACAACTCGCCGGCCAGCATCGGCGTGGTTGGATTTGCGTTGTCGGCCTATCCCGTCGCCGTGGAGCGAGGCTGGATGACGCGGGCCGATGCGGTCGAACGCAGTCTCGCGACGCTGCGTTTCTTCCGCGACAGCGATCAAAGCGGCAGTCCGGAGGCAACCGGTTACAAAGGTTTCTACTACCACTTTCTCGACATGCAGAGCGGTGTTCGCATGTGGCGCTCGGAGCTGTCGATGATCGACAGCGCGATGCTGATCGCCGGCGCGCTAACGGCAGCCAGCTATTTCAAAGCCGAAACGAATGAGGAAATTGAACTGCGCGGAATCGTCGACGCGCTTTACCGTCGCATCGACTGGTCGTGGACGCTGGACGGCAAGGCGACCATCCGGCTGGGCTGGAAACCCGAGTGCGGATTTCTGAACTATGGCTGGGATGGTTACAATGAGGCCATCGTGCTGTATGTGCTCGCGCTGGGCTCGCCGACGCACCCGATTGCGGGCGACAGCTTCGAGGCCTGGACCGCGACCTACCAGTGGGAAAATTTGTATGGCCACGATTTTCTGTATGCGGGGCCGCTGTTCATTCATCAGTTCTCGCACGCCTGGATCGATTTTCGCGGCATACAGGATCGTTTCATGCGCGAGAAGCGTTGCGACTATTTTGAGAACAGCCGGCGCGCGACTGAGGTTCAGCGTGAATACGCGCGCCGAAACCCGAACGGGTTCGCCGGTTATGACGAATCCTGCTGGGGCGTGACCGCCTGCGATGGCCCCAGCCAGCAGAAACCGGAACTCGCTGACGAATCACGCCGCTTATTTGGTTACGCCGCTCGGGGCGTCCCGTACGGGCCTGATGACGGAACCTTGAGTGGATGGGCGGCGATGGCATCGCTGCCGTTCGCGCCAGAGACCGTCTTGAGCACCGTCCGCGCCATGCTTGACCGCTATCCCGAGAGCCTGTCCGACCTGCAATACGCCAGCAGTTTCAATCCAACCCTCTCCCGCGCCGATCGGCGCGCCTGGGTCTCGGCCGGAAGCTTCGGGCTCGATCAGGGCATCGTGCTGCTGATGATCGAAAATCATCGCACCGAGCTGATCTGGCAGCTGACGCGGAATTGTTGCGCGGTCCGCACCGGATTGTCCCGCGCGGGATTCCGTGGCGGCTGGTTGTCGCGACGCGCGTCAAACAAGGACTACGCCAATGCCCAATAGTTCAAGCTCCACGGCCCCGTCGGACGCAGCCGAGCGCGAACGGCGCAACAACGTGCATCCCGACGGATGGCGCAATCCGGTGCCGGCCGCCCGCTACAGCCTGGTCGTCATTGGAGGGGGTACGGCGGGACTGGTGGCGGCCCACGCCGCCGCGGCATTGGGCGCGAAGGTCGCGCTGATCGAGCGCCATCTTCTCGGCGGCGACTGCCTGAATGTGGGCTGCATGCCATCTAAGGCGATCATTCGCACGGCGCGACTGTATGCCGAGATGCGCCATGCCACGCAGTATGGTGCAGAGATCCCCGGCGATATCCGCGTTGATTTTTCCGCCGTGATGCAGCGCATGCGCGGCATTCGCGCCCGCATTAGCCGCGCCGATTCGGTGCGCCGGTTGACTGAAGCCGGGGTGGATGTATTTTTCGGCGAGGCCTGCTTTGCCGGAACCGAGGCGCTGACGGTGGAGGGCGCGACTCTGCGCTTCAAAAAGGCAATGATCGCGACAGGCTCGCGTGCCGACACGCCCTCGATTCCTGGGCTTGTCGAAGCCGGTTACCTGACCAACGAAAACGTCTTCGACCTGACCGAACTGCCGCGCCGCCTGCTGGTTATCGGCGGCGGGCCGCTCGGCTGCGAACTGGCGCAGGCGTTTTCCCGCTTCGGATCGAAGACCATCATTGCGCAGAACTGGCCGCTCTTCCTGCCGCTGGAAGAGCGCGACGCCGCCCAGATCCTGTCTGACGCCTTCGCCCGCGACGGCGTCGAAGTGCGGCTCAACACCCAGGCCGTCAACGTACGCGTCGAAGGCGGGCAGAAGCTCGTCGATCTAGTCAGCGACGACTACAAAACCACGGTCGCAGTCGATGCCATCCTCACCGGCACCGGCCGGGTGCCGAATGTCGAAGGGCTGAATCTGGAGGCTGCGGGCGTCCACTACGACGCCGACGATGGCATCTGCGTGAATGACTTCCTGCAGACCAGCAATCCGCGCATCTATGCTGCCGGCGACGTCTGCCTGGAGCACATGTTCACCCATACCGCCGACGCCTCGGCGCGCATCGTGGTTCGGAACGCGCTGTTCCTCGGGCGTCAGCGGCTGAGTGCACTGACGATCCCCTGGTGCACCTACACCGATCCGGAGATCGCCCATGTTGGCCTCTATGTGCGGCAGGCGCACAACAAGGACATCTCGGTCAAGACTTTCACGATCCCGATGCACGACGTGGATCGCGCGATCGCTGACGGGGAGGAGGCGGGCTTCGTCAAAATCCACGTGAAGGAGGGCACGGACCGGATTCTGGGTGCGACGATCGTCGCCCGTCACGCCGGTGAGATGATTAACGAGGTCACTCTGGCGATAGTTGCGGGGATCGGTCTGCGCACTCTGGCCCGTGTCATCCACGCCTATCCGACCCAGGGCGAAGCGATCAAGAAGGCGGCGGACGCCTACAACAGCACCCGCCTAACGCCATTTGCAAAAAGTCTCATGCGCAAATGGTTGCGGGGATGGTTCTGATCACTCTGGCGGCTCACACTGTCGGCGGTCGCTGTCCTGAGCAGTACGTGGAGATCTGCGCGGAGGCTCCCCCTAACTTGGTAGCTTCGGGATCCCCTGCGCGTCGCCGGCGGCAGTGTCGATGGAACCGTCACCGTCTGGGCCATGGGCGGCCATCTCGTCGATGTCACCGACCTTCCGCGTCGCCGGCGTCTGGGTGCCGTCGACGCCGTCCGGGGACACCTCGTCGGCCGAGCTCTCCGGCTCCCTCTCCCCGGGCGCGGCGGTCTCCTCGCTCTGGTGGTCGGGCTCGATCTTCGAGGCCCCGCGCTTCTTGGCGCTATCCTGCGTTCGCGTCTTCATGACGCTACCTCCATGCGGCAGTTCCCACCCCGGCCGAACGAAGGGCACGTGTATCCGTTCGGTATGCGCTCAAGGTAGTCCTGGTGCTCGGGCTCGGCCTGCCAGAACGGGCCAGCCGGCGCTAGCTCGGTGACCACTTTGCCGGGCCACAGGCCCGAGGTTTCGACATCGGCGATCGTCTTTTCGGCGACGCGCTGTTGCGGCACTCTTAGAACGCGGTTCGGCTTCGACATGAGGTCCTCCTACCGCCGAGCGCGTCCGCTACGAGCATCTGCTCATCTTTCCACCTGCACGCCGCGCCAGAACGCGATCCGTCCTCGGATACTGGCGGCCGCAGGCTTTGCATCTTGGTACACCCAGGCTGCGTCGCGATTGGTATCAGCGCCGACGACGACGTCAAAGTAGGAGCAGTCACCTTTCCAGCTGCACACCGTGTGGTGTGCGCTCGGTCTGATGTGCTCCGCCTTCACCGCCGCTGCCGGGAAGTACTCATTCCCCTCGATCAGCTCGACATCATCGCTTTCCGCGATGACCACTCCGTTCCAAATCGCTCGTGCCATGGTATTCCGTATTCCTCGTTGTCATGAACGTCGTGTTGCTCCTTGCAGAATGCGCTGGATGGGACCGGGTGTCGCCTCCGAACCGGCCATCAAACTCGGCTTGAATTAGGGACTCGGTGGCCTAACGACTCCCCGTAGTCGGCATCATCGGGTTGCCGAAGCGGGCTTGATCGGGGTTTCCGGCACCTGCCATGTTCGTCTTTATCTTGAGGCCCGTCAGGTAAGGATCTGGCTTTCCAGCGAGCATTCCCTTGATGGCATTCGCGTAGTAGTCGCGAGCCTCGTCCACGGTCTTGTGACCCTCGGCTACGTCCGCGGCGAGATTGATGGCGAGGAAGTTCGCTTCTTCCTTGTCGCATCGTGCGGAGAGTTCACCCGCCGTCCGTTCGGCGACGACGCTGCCGTCATAGTGCGCGAGCTCGTCGAACTTGTCAGCGGGAACCGCGAAGTCGACGAACTGTTGGAGCACATCTTTGTGCGGCATCGGGAACTCATGCTGCACCTCTTGACGGTGCAGAAGCGTGCGCTTCCAAGGACCGCTCTTTCCCCAGACGAGCAGATCGGGACCGACCGCTTGTGGAGGTCCGTACGCTGCGATATTGACCGCCGCCACCTCCTTGGTCTTCTCCGGCCAGCCCTCCATGTTCTTGTCGATCCAGGCCTTGTTGTCCTCCATGGCCTGCTCCGTCTTCATCTTCATCTTTTTCATCTTTGCCTGATCGACTTCGACGCTGGCAACCACGGTGCCGGGCCCAGCAGTGCCGGTGGTGATGGCAGCGGCGCTTGGATCCGTGGTCGTACACGGCCGCTCACGAATGCCTCGGGCGCGAGACGGGCGTCGCCCGAACTCGCCGCGCCTGGCTCAGTCGATTGCGCTCGAAGGAGGGCATTGCCAACGCGACGACGGCAAGCGGCATGATTGATGCTTCGATACTCAGCGAAATCTCAACCGAGGAGCCCTCAATGCAGACCTACGACCGACTCGATAACCAGATTGATCAGGCAATTGTCACCATCGGCAAGGACCGCAAGCGCAAGAAGGTCATGGCATTCAGCCTGTTTGCCGCGGCAGCGGTGGCTTTGCTCGCCGTCACCTACGCCATGTACACCGACACCCCCGGGCAGATTTCGCCCGATCGGATCGGCGTCGGCGCAGTGAAGCCTCTTCTGAAGTAGGGCGGGGCTTCGCACGCTTGGCCTCCGTCTCCTGCATCTCGTAACGTGCAGGACCGTGTCACTACGCACTGCATTCGCGTTCCGGGCGCGCCTCCGAGCGTGGCCGATCGGTGGATTGCTGGTGGTCTCAGGCCCGCCGCTCGAAGGCAAAGCACTCCTTCTTGCCGCATACCTTGACGACCTGCTCCCCAACGCGGTCAAGCTGGAGACGCTCGACAGCCTGGCTCTGGATGATCAGACCGTCGGCGCGATCTTTCGACGAGCGATTTGCCGCGTGTCTTGCTCGAAATCTTCGATGATGCAGGGCGGGGGTGGAGCGGACCATTGGGTTACCTGGACTTCCATACGGAGTGCCGCTCACGGCGGATACGACCTCGCCTCGGCAAGCTGTGCCGCGAGCGCGGAGGGGTCGCTCGTCGGCAGCTTGCAGGCACCCCGTTCGCACACGTAGGCGGTGGCCCGCCCGGCACGCAGCACCTTGTCCCGTGCCCAAGGAACGCGGCCGCCGAGAGCCCCGTTCAAGTCGGCCTCGGTTGCGACGACGATGACGGCGTTCGGGACGAAGCTGCGCTGGAGGACATCGAGCAGCGGGCGCGCCATGGTTGCGAGCGCGCCTCGGCCCTCGGGCACGACGATCACGATCTCCTTCGCGGTGTCGGTGGCCCAGTCGAGAGCCAGGAGCATCTGGTCGAGGGCGAGTGGTCTGGATGAGAGCGTTCGGGAGAAGGCGCGCACCGTGGTCTCCGCCCGCTTCCTGAACCGATCGTCGTCGGTGAACGCGTAGAGCCTGAGCCACGTGAGCGCGGCTACCGAGTTCACACTCGGAACAGGGCCGTCGTAGTCGGGCTTCTCTCGGACCAGCAGGCGCTCGTGTTGCTCTGACGATAAGAAATAACCCCCGTTGATCGGGTCGGTGAACGACCGCTCGACTTCGTCCATCAGACGGACTGCGTCGGCGAGCCACGCCGGATCCGATGTCAGCTCGAACACGTCCAGAAGTGCGTTGGCGAGGAGAACGTGATCATCGGCGAAGCCGACTCCTTGCTCGCGGCCTTCGACGAACACGTGGGGGAGTCGTCGTCCGGCCCGGATAGGAGCGACCAGCGCCTCGGCAGCCCGTGTCGCTGCCTCGCCGTAGCGCGCTTCTCCCAGAACGAGAGCCGTGCGGGCGAACGCGGACACCGTGAGACCGTTCCAGGCCACGATGACCTTGTCATCACGAAGCGGAGGCGGTCTCCGAGCCCGCGTCCGGAGAAGGCGTGCGCGGATCCCGGGGAGTCGGCTTCCGAGAGCCCTTGGCTCCATCGCGAGCCCGCGAGCGACGTCCTCGATGCGTCGAGGGGTCGACAGGATGCTGCGACCCTCGAAGTTCCCTGCTTCGGTCACGCCGAACCGGGCTGCTGCCACGCGCGCGTCTTCATCGCCAAGCGCAGCTCGCAGCTCGTCGGGTGTCCACGTGAAGGAGATCCCCTCTTCACGCCGACCACTTGGCGTTGGGCTGTCCGCATCAGTGGCCGAGAAGAACGTGCCGTCCCGGGCAGTCATGTCGCGCAGCAAGTAGTCGAGCGTCTCGCGCGTCGTCTCGGCGAACCCTGCATCCCCGGTCGCCTGTGCGGCTTCCAGGTACGCGAGCGCGAGGAGCGCGTTGTCGTAGAGCATCTTCTCGAAGTGCGGCACGAGCCAGCGCGCGTCGGTGGAGTAGCGATGGAAGCCTCCGCCGATGTGATCGTAGATGCCGCCGGCTCGCATGTGTTCGAGCGTCGTGACGGCCATCCGCCGCGCGTCTGCATCGCGCGCCCGTCGCGCGACTCGCAGCAGGAGCCGGACGGGAAACGACGATGGGAACTTCGGCGCGCCACGTGCACCGCCGAACTCTGGATCGAAGCGCTGCGCGGCCTGCGCGCGCGCTGCCATGAGGAGCGCGGCGGGTGGGAAGTCGCCGGCCGGCTCGGGTGCCGCCGCCGCTTGAAGCTTACCTGCGACGCTTCGAGCCGTCTCGGAGACACCCCTCGGATTGGCCGTAAAGTGTTCGGCCTGCTCGCGCAGGACCTCGAGGAAGCCGCGGCGGGCGCCGCGCACGCCAGCCCGAGGTGGGAAGTACGTTCCGCCGAAGAAGGGATCGCGGGTCGGCGTGAGCCACACGCTCATCGGCCAACCTCCGCTGCCCGTGAACGCCTGGACGAAGCTCATGTAGACCGCATCGACATCGGGGCGTTCCTCGCGATCGACTTTGATGGCGACGTAGTGCTCGTTGAGGTAGCGCGCGATTTCCTCATCTTCGAAGCTCTCCTCCTCCATGACGTGGCACCAGTGGCACGTCGAGTAGCCGACCGAGAGGAAGATCGGCCGCCCGAGCCTTCGTGCGCGCTCGAAGGCTTCGTCGCCCCAGGCGAACCAGTTCACCGGGTTGTGCGCGTGCTGAAGTAGGTACGGGCTCGACTCGAGGATCAGCCGGTTCGTGAACTTCGGTGTCCCGTCAGGGGTCTTGTGGCGCGTCCGCGGGAGGTAGCTCGGGCCTTTCGCCCGAAGGGCCGCTTGGAGGCGAGCATTGAGCACGGAGTCCGTTGCGTCGTCGCGGGTGCGAGGATCGCCCTGGCTCACGGCACCCGCTGAGGAGCGGCCGCAGCCGCGACCGGAGCAACCGACGAGGCCAGCCATCAGCGCGGCGACGATGACGGCGTAGGGACTCTTGAGTGCAGCGAGCGTCAACCTCATTGCATCGACTCGTCGAGCAGTCGAAGCATCTCGGCATCAGGAAGATTGCCGCCAAGAACTCGTGAGCCGCCGTGCGGATCGGCGATGCCGCACACGGACGAGGGGGGCAGGAAAGTTCCATCGCCTCGTGCTCGACCGGTTGAATTTCCGCTGGACATGGAGTCGTCCGTTGCGCGAGGTTTGCGCCAATCTTGCGAGGAAATAGCCATTTAACGCGCGGCGAGCACTCCGTACGCCTTCAGCTTGCGCCAGAGCGTGTTCTCACCGATTCCGAGCGCCCGGGCCGTCGCTGTACGGTTGCCCTGAAACCGCTCAAGGGTGGAGAGGACGTGGCGGCGCTCGATCTCCGAGAGGGCGAGCGGCTCGTCGTCGGTGGCGCCGCGCTGCGCCGGACGAGCGGTACGTACTTCTGGTGGGAGGTCGCCCAGCTCGATCTTGGGCTGCCCCTCGGCGAGCACGACGGCGCGTTCGATCGCGTTCTCGAGTTCCCGCACGTTGCCGGGCCACGAGTATGCGCACAGCGCGTCCAGAACCTCGCTCGACAAGGCGCAGGGGCCGCAGGTGTTCTGCTTGCAGGTTTTGGCAATGAAGAGGCGCGCGAGCGGAAGGATGTCGTCGCGGCGCTCCCGTAGCGGAGGAAGCTCGAGCGGAATGACTCGCAGCCGATAGAAGAGATCCTTCCGAAAGGCTCCGGACTCAATGAGCTGCTCGAGGTTGCGGTTGGTGGCGGCGACGAGGCGCACGTCGACCGGAACGTCCTTGGTGGCGCCCACCGGCCGCACTGCGTGCTCTTGCAGCGAGCGGAGCAACTTCACCTGCATCGGCACGGGCGTCTCGCCAATCTCATCTAGGAAGAGCGTGCCACCCGAGGCCGCTTCGAAAAGCCCCTGCTTGTCCCTCACCGCCCCGGTGAACGCGCCTTTCTTATGACCGAAGAGCTCGCTCTCAAGCAGAGCCTCGGGCAAGGCCCCGCAGTTCACGCCGACGAGCGCCCGCTTGCCCCGCCGCGAATGGACGTGGATGAACTGGGCCACCCGCTCTTTGCCGGTCCCGCTCTCGCCCGTGATGAGCACCGTCGAGTCCGTGGCCGCCGCCCGCTCGGCAAGCTCGAGCACCCTGCGCATGCCGGCACTCTTGGCGACGAGGTCCACTGAGGCGTCACTCATTCCAAAACGGAGTGTACATTGCCTCCAGTTTGGAGGCAACGCAGCGTTTCCTCCTGGGCGATCCAGCATATCGGGCCGATTTTACTTGGTGTTTCGTGTGGCACGACCGGTGCTTCATCACTTGGCATGAGCGCACGTACTGACGACACCTGCCCAGTCCCGGCAGTGCCCAAGCCGGCAACCGGAATCGGCTCCCGAGCCACGCTTGCTGCGAGCGGGGGGTCCATCCTTTCTGCCTTCCTCGCCTCCGCGTGTTGCGTCGGACCGCTCATCTTCGCCCTCCTCGGCCTCGGTGGCGCTGGGCTCCTCGTGAAGTTCGAGCCGTACCGTCCCTACTTCATGGCGATCACTTTCGGGCTCTTGGGCACGGGCTTCTACTTCACCTACTGGCGGCCCCGCCTCGCCTCCGCGACGACGGGCGTCGAGGGTGCCGCATGCGCCTGCCCGGCGCCCCGGACCAATCGCGCGGGACGCATCCTGCTCTGGGTCGCGACGGTTCTCGTCGTGGGCTTCCTCATCTTCCCGTACCTCGTACCCATCCTGTTCAGCTGAGGAGACGCCATGACGACCAAGGAAGCGACGTTCTCCATCGAAGGCATGACCTGCGACCACTGCGCCACCACGCTCCGGGCAGCGCTCGCTGAGCTACCCGGCGTGCAAGAAGTGAACGTGAGTTTCGCAGATCGGCTCGCCACGCTTCGCACGGACGACGTCTTCTCGTCAGGAAGCGTCGCAGAGACCGCAGAGATGAAGGGCTACGCGGCCAAGCTCCGGCCGCAGCTCGAACAGCCGTCGCGGCAGTCCATCTCAGCTCGCGGCGCTGCGTTCGATCTCGTCGTCATCGGCTCGGGTGGCGCTGCCTTCGGTGCGGCGCTGCGCGCGTCCGAGCTCGGCGCGAAGGTCGCGATGGTCGAGCGAGGCACACTCGGCGGAACGTGCGTCAACATCGGCTGCGTTCCTTCGAAGACGCTCATCCGTGCCGCTGAAGCCGTGCATCGAGCGAATCATCCGAGGTTCTCTGGCATCGCCACACAAGGCCGCGTCGACGACTTCAAAGCGCTGATGGCGCAGAAGACGAGCCTCGTCGAGGAGCTTCGACAGAGCAAATACGCGAAGGTCCTCGCCGAGACGGAGGGCGTCTCCTTCTTCGAAGGTCACGCTCGATTCGTGGCACCGGGACACATCGAGGTGAACGACACCGAGCTTCGAGCAGGGCGGTTCATCGTCGCGACCGGGATGCGCCCCCACGTCGCCGACGTCCCCGGGCTCGCTGAGGCCGGCTACCTCACGAGCACCAACGCGCTCGCGCTCGACGCGCTGCCGAAGTCGATGATCGTGGTCGGCGGTCGCTTCGTCGCCCTGGAGCTCGCGCAGGCGTTCGCGCGCTTTGGCACGCGCGTCACCATTGTACAGCGCAGCGCCCACATACTCCCGACCGAGGACGACGACGTCACCGAGGAGCTCGAGCGCCTGCTCGTCGCCGAGGGAATCAAAATCCTGACGAGCGCGCGCATCCTCCGCGCCTCGCGAGCGGGCGGTGAGCGGGTGGTCGAGCTTGAGCACCACGGCCAGCGAATTCAGATCAATGGGGAGCAGATCCTCGTAGCGACAGGGCGGCAGGCGAACACGGATGACCTTGGCCTCGAATCCATCGGCGCACAGCTTCGCAGCGATGGGACGATCCAGGTGGACGAGACACTCGAGACGACGGCTGCCGGTGTCTTTGCCGCTGGTGACGTAATCGGAGAGCCGGCATTCGTTTACACCGCGGCGTATGAAGGTCGACTCGCGGCCGAGAACGCGCTGGTGCGAGGCGCGACGTCCAAGCAGCCGCGGGACTACGCCGCGCTTCCTGCTGTCGTGTTCACCGATCCGCAGCTCGCGACGGTGGGTCTGAGCGAGAGGCAGGCTCGTGAGCGTGGCATCGAGGTGGACATCGCAAAGCTGCCGCTCGCGTACGTCCCGCGAGCGTTAGCTGCTCGCGACACCCGCGGCTTCGTCAAGCTGCTCCGCGCCCGCGGCACCGATCGCCTTGTCGGCGCAGTGATTCTCGCTCCCGAGGCCGGGGACCTCATCATGGAACCCGCGCTCGCGATTCGCCATGGCATCCCGGTCAGCGAAATCGCTCGCGCTTTTCATCCCTACTTGACCGGCTCCGAAGCCATCAAGCTCGCCGCGCAGGCCTTCGACAAGGACGTGGCGAAGCTTTCGTGCTGCGCCGCCTAGAAATCCAGGAGACCTCAATGAGATACTCACTTGCTCCCTGTCCTGCACGTCGACGGCATGCACTGCGCGACGTGTCCCATCACGGTGCGCAGAAGCAGAGCATGTGTAGCGCACTGCTTCCCCTTGTCGCCGCCATCGGGTTCCTCCTGATCACGGCTTGCCAGCGGGAGCCGCAGTCCACTGTCGCACCCGCAGGGTCTGCGAGTCCCGCGACGACCAGCGCGCCCACGGCCGCAGAGCGCGAAGTGGAATTGGTTGTAGAAGGCATGGACTGCGCGACCTGTACCATCACCGTGCGCACAGCAGCCAAAGCCGTGCCCGGGGTGGTCGACGCACGGGTAACGACAGATCCGGGACGCGCCCTTGTTCGGTACCGTCCTGCCGAGACCGATCCGGGGCGAATCGCAGCGGCGATCACCGAGTCGGGATATGCAGCGCACGAGGCCAGTAGGTAATCGGCACACAGCTCACCTTTTCCAGGCCCATCACTACTGTTTTGCACAACCACAACTACCGCAGGCGCGAGGCGATGTGGATCTCGGACGTCAGGGTTTTGTGCACGGGGCAGCGTTCGGCGATCTCCAACAGCCGCGATCGCTGCTCGTCAGTGAGAGCCCCGCTCAGCTCGATCTCCCGCTCGATGCGATCAATCTTTTGTTACGCGGCGGTGGAAGTCCGTTGGTTGCCCGACGTGCTCGCATGCCGGTGAGGGCGGAGGATTTTAGACTGTCTACCGGCCGGCCGGGGCTTGCCTTCGGCGAGCCAACTATTCGTCGAATCGTCGAATCATAGGCAGCTATTGGCTGCCGAGACCACGACGGCGATGCGTTTTCAGGCTCGAGCCCTTCGCATCAACCTTCATGCAGGCACGCCGGTTGAACCAAGACCAAAGGCGCTCGGCTCGCGTCGACTGGCCCGGTCGCTCACCGTTGCATATGGAAAGCAACTGCGTCAAAGCGATTTCTCGCCGCTTCGAGCTCGGCTTCCACGTCCCGGTGTGGCATCGCGCCCCGTGTCACGTACGTGCCTACGGTCCCAGCACAACGTCTTGCTCTCGGCTCGTTCGCAGAGAAATACACGGTGGCACGCGCAGTGCATCTCGCGGGCAGGCCCCTGTGGCTGCGAGCTTCGCAACCACCGCTTAGCCGATGACCCACAATCAAATCGGACAGATCAATGAAAATCAAGACAAGCCAGCGCTGAACAGCCTCGCTCGTGTCTCAGCCTGCGAGGACGCGGCTGTGGATCACTGAGCCGCAGCCACCCTCAACCCTGTTTTTCAAAAGAGAGATTACTATTATAATGTCACTGCTATCATCGCGACCCTTTACTGCTTCGTGCGGGAGCTGTGCTGTTTTGCTCATGCTGGCCTCGTGCTCAACTTCGTCCCAAGAAGTTCCCGCACAAACCTCCCTTAACGCCGGCTTCCAGGGCGGTCCCTGCTCGGGAATGCGACTCCCTGACGATCAGCACTACGTGGGAGAGGGCCTCTGCGTAGGAGCGGTTGCGTTGAATCAGGGTGAACTTCGCCAATTGACATTCGCGCCTAACGGAGACCTTTTCGGTGTCACCGTTGCGGGGTCGGTTCGCCGATATCGGGATGCAAACCAGAATGGCATCTTCGACCCTGGTTCTCCTGAGAACGTGGAATGGGCGGACACCGGAGGCACCGGCCATAATGTTCACGTCGATTCAACTGCCGGCTACCTCTACGCGGGAACTCCCAAGGGAGTGAAGCGATGGCGCTATACAGCGGACCTCGACACCGGCGGTGCCGGCGAGGACGTCATGGTCGGTCAATCATCCGCTGGCACCCACAAGTTTCATCCCGTGCATGTCTATGACGGATGGATGTACGTCAGCTCCGGGTCTGTCAACAACATCGTGGCACCGATGTCTCCCGAGTACGACACCGACCGCGCGGTGATTGAGCGGTTCGAACTTTCCAAGTTCAACTCCGCGGAACCGTTCATGTGGACTGCTGGGGAAGTCTTCAGCAAGGGCCTGAGAAACGTCGTCGGCTTTACGCGAGATTCCAAGGGGCGTCTCTATGGAGTGATGAACGGCATCGACGACCTCAAATACAAGGGTCAAGACATCCATGCTGAGAATCCGGGAGATACGCTGGTACTCCTAGAACAAGGGAAGGCCTACGGGTACCCTTACTGCTTCTCGGCGAACCGGGTTCTGAATGGAGCGAACATCATTGCTCCCGGCACCCAGCTCCAAGCGGATTCCGAGAACCAAGCGGAACCCAAGCTCCCATTTGCCAACCCCCATGACGACGCCTGGTGCGCGGCCAACTCAACGCCGCCACTGACTACTTTTCAGGCCCATACTGCACCGCTGGACCTGGCGCTCGTCGAGGCTGCCACGCTGGGCCTGCCTCCCCGATTTGCCAACGGCGCCTTCGTCGCCTTTCACGGATCGTGGAACAGCGGCGACTCGACTGGGCATTCAATCGTCTGGGTCCCGTTCGACGCAGCAGGAAAGCCGTCGCTGCCCACCGTCACAGCAACCGCAATTGATTTTGCCTACCTGCCTGTTTTTGGCGGGGGCAGCTCGGGCCAGTTTCGGAACGGCGTGTGGGGTTGGTCCGACGGCGAGCTCGGTGAGACGCGCGTCAGGCCCGTTGGCGTCGCGGTATCTCCCATCGATGGGGCGCTTTATGTCTCGAGCGACAACGGGCGGATCGTGGGCGTGCCCAGTAGCAACACGCCAAACGGAGCGATTTACCGTATCGCATCCAAGCGCTGATAATCAGGTAGTCAATCGAGCGGATGCCGAAGCAGTCCTCGTGCGTCACGCGCTCGACCGTGCCCAGATTGCGAGAGCACACTCCTCACGTCGGCCACCAGGGCGCCGGCACGTTGGAACGTTGGAACGTCATCATCCAGGCGGCCGTCGTGATCGGGCACACCAGACTTCGCCGGACCCGGAAAGCCTCGTGCTCGTTCGCGACAGCGTGGCAAGCGGCCCAGGACTACCGCCTCCTACGCACAGCCGTCGACAGTACTGCGCAGAACTTCCGTTAAGCATTGGTCGGGTGCGTGCCGTTCATAGGCTCGAGCAGTGCCAAAAATTCTCAGAACACGTCGGGTTGCCGAGAAGCTCGGCATGGGCGTGTTTCCAGCGCTACTTACAATGTGTGCGTTTGGCTATGATTCGTTACCGTTCGACGAACCCAGATATAGCGGCGCAACCGCGGGTATGCCGGGAGTCGAACCTGCAGGCACGGGCGGTGCTCAAAGCGCCATTCTTCCAGGAACCGGTGGCCCGGGTACTGGCTCGGTGGCTTCGAGTGGAATGCCCGGAGTGAGCAACGCTCAGGCAGCGCCTCCGAATGGTGGTAGTGCGACCGGAGGCAGCTCGACCGGAGGCAGCTCGACCGGAGGCAGCTCGACCGGAGGCAGCTCGACCGGAGGTGCCGGAACCGGAGGCGATGCAACGGGAGGCAGCTCGACCGGAGGCAGCTCAACGGGAGGAGCCTCAACCGGAGGAGCGCCTGCAAACGCTCCTTCCTCGGTCGCCGCTAGTCGCCAGATCAGGGGCAGTGGTTCGCTTGATGATCTGACAACCACCGTGTGTGTTGACTCCAGCAACAATGTTCAAATTGGCGGCATATTTGACGGCACCGCCAACTTTGGTGCCGGCAATATCAGCTCGGGCAACCAAGGCTCGGACGGATTCTTTGCGAGCTACAATTCGAGCGGTGCGCACCGCTGGTCCACGCATCCAACACTCGCGCGCAATGACGCCACGATGGGTCTGGCGAGCACGGGATCGGGTACGGCATTTGCGATCAGCATCGAGCAGGGAACATTGACGCTCAACGGCATCCAAGTAGCCACTGGTACCACCGGTGGTGCTGCCGTCGGTGTCATGGACGCCAATGGACAAGCAGTCTGGATGAAGAGGGCCCTGCTCAGTACTGCCACCCTTGCCGATGCCAATACCGAGGGTGTCGCTGTGGGAGCGTCGGGAAACGTTTTGATGTTCGGGGCACATGAGACGAACCTCAACGTGGACGGCACAGTGCTCAACGCGAGCGTCGGCTCGGGCTACTTGGCCATGTTCAGCAGCGCCGGGACCTTGCTCGCTGCTAGCACTCGTCCGAATTACCACTGGTTTCAAGCGATCGAAAGCACCACGGCCACCTACGCGTTCGGACGCACGTACAGCGCGCCCTTCAACGCCGCAATCGCCACGTACACGCTCGGCGGCGTTTACTCCACAGTCGCCACCTTCGGTGCGGCGGGCGACGACGCTATCACCGACGCGGTCAGCGATGGCGCAGGCAACATTTACATCACTGGCTACTTCAGAAACTCAATCAACTTCGGCGGCGCAACGCTCACCACCAAAGGGGATCTCGACATCTTCGTCGCCAGCTTCACTAGCACCTTGGCGCACCGCTGGTCCGTTGGGTTCGGCTCAAACGGCGCTGACCAAGCAAGTGCAATCGCGGCGGACAAGGATGGCAATATCTATGTCGCGGGCGATCAGATGGGCACTATCAATTATGGCGGAGGCAGCCGGAGCATCTCCGATGGTCTATTCTTAGTGAGCCTTGCCTCCGGCGGTGCGCACCGTTGGTCGCAGGTTTACGACGCTGGACCCAGTGCGATCAGCGCGCTCGCGGTAGACTCAAACTATTCACTGTATGTTGTTGGGGCGACTGAGAATCTTGGAATCGATATGTTGGGCACGCATCTAGATCCCGTGAATGGCACGGCCTTCTTAGTGAAACTCCTCCAGAACCCCTAGCGGGTGCCTCTGGCCACAAGCTATCACTCCTCGCGGCGCCCACCCATCAGCCCAGCCCTAAAAAGGAAGTAGAGCAGTTGAAGAATGGCGCTTACGGCAGCTGCCACGTACGTCAACGCGGCCGCATTGAGCACTGCGGCTGAACCCTGAGCCTCGCGCGCCGTCACGATGCCAAGCTCCTTCAAGGCAACGACAGCCCTGCGCGACGCGTCGAACTCCACCGGCAGCGTCACGAGAGTGAACAACACTGCCGCTGAGAACAGAACAACGCCCACCATCACCATCGACGTCGCTTGCAGCGCGAACCCGACCGAGGCGATCACCAAACCAAAACTTGACCCGAAATTGGCAGGCTTTACTAGATAAGACCTGAGCTTGAGCGGCCCGTATGCCTTGGCGTGCTGGATAGCGTGGCCCGCCTCGTGCGCCGCCACACCGAGCGCGGAAAGCGAGCGCCCATGGTACACGTCCGGCGAAAGACGGAGCACTCGCTGTGCGGGATCGTAGTGATCGGAAAGGAACCCCGACACCTCTTCAATGCGCACGCCCGACACCCCTCGATGCCGGATGAGCTCCGCGGCTGCCTCAGCACCCGAAAGACCTCGCGCCGAGGGCACCTCTGCGTACTTCTTGAACGTGCTTTTCACCTTGAACTGGGCCCAGAAGCTCAACAATAGGCCCGGCACCAAAAACAGGAAATAGACTGGGTCGAAAAACATGGGACTTTCAGCAATATAAGGCGGCGTAGGAACCCAGCAAGCCTGCACGACCGAAAGCACGCCATGCCACATTTCGTTACCGATCTCCTCAGCAAAGAAGTCGCGGCGTGGGGGATCCGCATCCTCCTCGCCCTTGGCACCCTCCTCTTGGGCTGGGTGTTGGCGCACTACCTCAAGCGCTCCCTCGCCCGCTACGCAGCGCATCCCACGCGTGTGGATCCCACGCTCATTCCGTTCGTGGGTCGAATCCTGCATTGGCTAGTGATAGCTGTGACCGTCGTTGCCGTTTTGGGGAAATTTGGGGTGGACACCTCGAGTGTCTTAGCTGTTCTCGGCGCGGCGGGTCTTGCTGTGGGTTTGGCGCTCAAGGACACACTGAGCGATGTTGCTTCAGGCATCGTGCTCTTGGTGCTGCGGCCGTTTGACGTGGGCGATACGGTGAGCATCGACACGACCCAGGGTCAGGTAACAGCCATTGATGTTTTTGAAACACGGCTGATCAGTCTAGAAGGGGTACCGCTGGTGCTGCCCAACTCCAAAGTGCGCGCGGCGAAGATCGAGAATTTTTCGCGCGCTGACATACGCCGAGTGCAGATTGTCGTCGGCATTGGCTACGCCGAAAACATCGGCACGGCGCTCGCCGCCCTGCGCGAGACCGTGGAGCTCGATCGGCGTGTGCTCTTGGATCCCGCGCCCGTCATCAACGTGAACGACCTTGGCCCGGTAGCCGTGAATCTAATGTGTCAGGTTCACACCAAGGCGTGTGACTTTGCAGACACCAAGATGGACCTCACCCGTGCGATCAAGGAACGATTCGACCGAGAAGGAATGGCGCTTCCGGTTCCAGCCCGAGAAGTGCACGTGCTCACCCGTTGACGTTTTCCCGGAAATCAGGCCTCTTTTAGCTCCTCTTGTAGCCCGGGACCGACCGGGTTAGAGAGGAGCCAAAACACATGCTAGAAACAGTACTGGACGTCGTGCTCCACTTGGACGCGCACCTTTCGGATTGGTCTGCGGCGCTCGGGCCTTGGCTCTACGTCGTTTTGTTTTTGGTCATCTTCTGCGAAACGGGTCTGGTGGTCACGCCGTTCTTGCCTGGAGATTCGCTCTTGTTCGCGATTGGCGCCATCTGCGCCATCGAGGGCTCTTCGATGAACATCGGCGTCATGATGCCACTGTTGATCGTGGCGGCGATCTTGGGCGACGCCGTGAACTATCGCATCGGCCATCATTTCGGCAAGAAGGCCTTCGCGGGGGAGTACCGCTTTATCAATCCGGTGCACCTGAATCGGACGAAGGGTTTCTACGAACGTTATGGAGGCCGAGCCATTGTCTTTGCGCGCTTTGCGCCAATTCTTAGGACATTTGCCCCGTTCGTGGCTGGCTTTGCCGAAATGCCCTACCGCCGCTTTTTCGTTTTTAACGTGGTGGGAGGCATCGCGTGGGTAGTGAGTTTTCTTGTCGCAGGCTTTTGGTTTGGGCAAATCCCTGCCATCAAAAAGAACTTTCACATCGTGATTGTCGCTATTGTGGTGATTTCTCTATTGCCTGCCGTTTTTGAGGCGTTTCGGGCGATGCGAACCAAGAAGTCGACCACCAATTAGTCTCGCCATGAGTGACAAAGGATCAAGTCCTAACGCCCACGGGCGAAAGCTAGCCGCGCTCTCGCTCGGGGCGCTCGGAGTCGTGTTCGGAGATATCGGCACGAGTCCCCTGTATGCCTTCCGCGAATGCTTGCACGGCGCCCACGGTGTCGACGTGACTAAGGCGAATGTGCTGGGCGTCTTGTCCTTAATTTTTTGGGCACTGATGGTCATCATCTCCGTCAAGTACGTGGCGTACGTATTACGTGCTGACAATCAAGGGGAAGGCGGCATCTTGGCGTTGATGGCGCTGGTTACGAACGTTAAGGGATTGCGCGAGGGAACGTACCGCGTGGCGATTGTGCTCGGCCTCGTGGGTGCGTCCCTCCTCTTTGGGGACGGCATCATCACCCCCGCTATTTCGGTGCTTGGGGCGCTCGAAGGCATTAAGATTGTGACACCGGATTTCGACGCGTTCGTCGTGCCGCTCGCCGTCTTGATCTTGTTCTGCTTATTTTACGTCCAGAAACGCGGAACAGGCAGCGTCGGGGCTGTATTCGGACCCGTGATGATCGTCTGGTTCGGGGCCATCGCTCTGGTCGGTGCCCATCAAATTTCGCTCTCGCCTCAGGTGCTTCAGGCCATGGATCCGAGCCATGCCTGGTCCTTCTTGGCAACGTCGGGGCACCGAGGATTTATCGTGCTCGGTTCTGTTTTTTTGGCGGTAACCGGTGGTGAAGCCTTGTACGCAGACCTGGGACATTTCGGGGCTCGCCCGGTGCGGGTGAGCTGGTTTCTCGTCGCGCTGCCGGGTTTGATGCTCAATTACTTTGGCCAGGGCGCGCTGTTGTTGCGAGACCCCAACGCCGTTGAGAACCCGTTCTACCGAATGGTGCCGGCTTGGGGCCTGATTCCAATGGTGGTCTTGGCCACTCTCGCCACGGTGATCGCCTCGCAAGCGCTCATCACCGGCTCCTTTTCCCTGGCGCGGCAGGCGATGATGTTGGGGTATTTTCCCCGCGTTACGATCAGCCACACTTCCGCCGCCCACATGGGCCAGATCTATGTGCCAGTTATCAATTGGTTGCTGATGCTCTCGACGATCTCCGTCGTCTTGGGCTTCCGCTCCTCAAGTGCACTGGCTGCTGCCTACGGCGTCGCGGTGACGTTGGACATGCTTATCACCACTCTTTTAGCCTATGTGGTGGCGCGACGCCTGTGGGGGTGGGGCGTGTTCCCGGCCGTTGCGGTAACGCTGTGTTTTCTTCTGCCCGAATCCGTATTCGCGAGCGCCAATCTCGCGAAAGTCAAGGATGGCGGCTGGTTTCCGCTCGTGGTTGGCGCCGTCGTATTCACGCTGTTCACGACGTGGCGTCGCGGCCGCGACATCCTCAACGAACGCTTTCGCGAACGCATGGTGCCGCTTGAAGATTTTCTCGAGCTCATGCGGGTCGAACGCGCGACTCGCGTCCCTGGCATGGCGGTCTTTATGAACGGGAGCGCTGAGGGCACCCCTCCAGCCTTGCTACATAACTTTTTGCACAATCGAGTGGTGCACGAACATGTGGTCTTGCTCACCATCGTCACCGAAAAGGTCGCACGTGTTCCGCAGTCTGAGCGCGCCACACTCGAAGATTTGTCGGGCGGCTTTCGACGTGTGGTGGCTCATTTCGGCTTCATGGAAACACCGGATGTGCCCGCGTTGTTGGACCAACTCGAGATACCCCACTACGCGCTCGACTATGTGACGTTCTTTCTTGGGCGAGAGACGCTCCTGCCCACTCACCGCCCCGGGATGGCGCTCTGGCGCGAACGCCTCTTTGCTTTTCTCGCTCGGAATGCGCAGCCTGCGACCGCATTCTTCGGCATTCCACCCTCTCGCGTGGTGGAAATTGGAGCCCAAATCGAGCTCTAGCTGCAGCCTAACTGCGCCTGCGCGGAGCCAAGCTAGTTTAGACCTTGCCGGCGATCGGTAAGCGAATAAAAAACGTCGAACCCACGCCAAGCTTCGTTTCAAAACGAAGCTCCCCACCGTGTTTGCCAGTTACCACGGCCCAGGCGAGCGCCAAGCCTTGGCCTGTGCCTTTGCCCACGTCCTTCGTGGTAAAAAATGGCTCAAAAATACGATGAGCGATGGCGTAGGGAATGCCGCCTCCGGTGTCGCCAATAGCGATCTCAACATGGTCGCCATCCCGCCGGGTGCGCACTGTTAAGGTGCCTCTGCTTTCGCTGTCTTCCGCGACCTCGCTGATGGCGTGGGCGGCGTTCACAATCAGGTTCAGGACCACTTGGTTGATGTCGTTGACATAGCAGACGACAGACGGCAGCTCGGCGAGCTCGAGCACCAGATCTGCCAGGTACTTGTACTCGCCTGTAGCAATGGCAAGCGTGTTCTGAATCGCTCGATTGAGATCAACAGGCGCCATATCGTGATGCGCTGGATGGGCAAATTCCTTCATCGAGCGCACAATGGTGCTCACCCGGTCCAGCCCGTCGATGCAACGCTCGAACGCCTTCGGAATGTTCTCATGCAGGTAGGGAAGGTCAGCTTGCTCTTCGGTGCTAACCGCCGCAGCAATGGCGTGGTCGAGCGCATCCCCTACAGTGTCTGAAGCAAGGCGGCGTACCTCTTGCAGCGTTGCAACGACTGCGAAAATATCAGTCTGAGCATCACGTAGGAAGTGCAAACTATCGTTCACGAATTGCACAGGTGTATTGATTTCGTGCGCGATTCCGGAGGCTAAGGTGCCTACAGACGCCAAGCGATCCGCGAGTTGAACCTGCGCCTCGAGGCGCACCCGGTTGGTGATGTCCTGAGAAACTCCGACTGTCATGACAACGTTACCGCTGTCGTCAAAAATGGGGGATTTTGTGGTTCGGAACCGTCCCACTTTTCCGTCGAAACCTGTCACCGGTTCATTGGGGATTTCGAGCGTCTTCCCACTCGAGAAGACGAGTGCGTCATCTCGTATGTACTGTTGCGTGTAATCGGGCTCAACAAAAGGAGCGTCGATGAGCCCCTGAAGCACGTCGTTGGACATACCGTAGAGCTCGCGGAATGCGGCGTTGGCCCAGAGAATTCGCGATTCTGGTCCCTTCACCAAAACTAAGTCAGGAATGGCATCCAGGATCTGCCGGAAGCGTTCGTCGCGCTCTCTCAGGGCTGCACTTGCCTTACGCTCTGCCGCCTCGGCCTCCGAGGCGCGTTCTTCGGCTCGCTCGCGGAGCACTTGCACACCCAGCTGCGCGCCGGATGTCGCCAAGAGCTCCATGAGCGCGAGGTCGGGCGCGCGCTTGGTAACGCTATAAAATTCGATCACCGCGAATACTTCGCCGTCTGCGCCAAGAGGTACCGCAAAACCAGTTCGGAGGCCAGCTTCCGCTGCCGCTGAAGCTCGGCGAAAGCTGGCGACAGAGCTCACATCGTCAATCCATTCAGGTGTGCGGCTCTCCCATACGCGGCCGGGCAGGCCTTCAAGAAGCGCAAACTCGGCATTGCGAGACGCTTGCTCGAATGCGCTGGCAACCAATCCGGGCCGAATCCACGTCTCGTGGCACGTCAGTTTTTCCTCGTTGCCCTGCAACCAGATGGCCGCGAAATCCCATTCGAGGCCGTCGCACACCGCGCGGACCATGCGCCGACATGTAGCCGACAGAGGAGCACGCTCAGTGAGCGCTTGGGCCACGACGGACTGAAGAGCGAGGCGAGCTTCAGCAAGGTAAAAGTCAGTGATGTTGGTATGCAGCACGACGAACTCATCGTCGCTGGGCGCCCGCACAGCATCCATCCTGAACCAACGAACTTCTGTCGGAGAGTGACACGGATAAACACAGGTGAAACCATCTTGCCGCCCAGCCAAGAGTTCCGAGAGCGCAGCGGCCAGTGGCTGCTCGGCGTCGGGCAGGGCCGAGAGGTAGTTGAGCCCCACGCCTTGGATGGCTTCCTGGCTCGCACCGTTCTCGCGCGCAAACTTACGCCAGGCCTCGTTCACATGCGTGATGCGCGCCTGCCGATTAAGCCGCACCACGGTGATAGGAACACAGTCAAGATCGTTGTCGCTACTGTTGCTGCTCACGGGGATCCATTGGCCAGGAAGCGACGGAGCAGGGCGCTAAAAACGTTAAACGGGCTCGCCATCCTAGATAGCCTGAAACGGCCGGTCCGGAATAATCTTAACTGAGCGAACGGGGGCCCACGCCTTCACGTCGAACTCAAACCCGAGAAAAGGAGAATACTCTGGTGAAACAGCGACACCCAGCATCTTCAAGCCGTTGGAGAAGGGCTGCGACTTCCGCGGCAACCCGTTATGAACTCCACAGCATCAAGCCTAGCGAAATGGGTTTTGAACGTGTAAGCCACAATCCACAAAGTCGCGTTCATTGCGGGTTACCAACGTTAGCCCGTGTTCAGCTGCAGTTGCCGCGATCAACATGTCCGCTTGCGTCCTTGGTTTGCCCTTGCGTGCCAGCTCCGCGCGGAGGTTTGCGCAGCGACGCACAATGCGTAGAGTTACCGGTAGCACTTCACAGTAGGTCTCGACAAAATCGTTGAACCAGCGCTCGAGCCTAGCGCTCTTCTGCAAGCCAAGCCCGTAGCAGACTTCTTCAACGCTGATGACACTGAGATCAAAGCGTTCTTGAGTGGCAGCCCAAGCGCTGACCCGCGCATTGGGCGCTCGACGCATGAGCTCACTGACGACGTTTGTGTCGACCAACATCGTTCACCATCAACACGGAATTGTCGCGATCACGCCTCGGTTCATGCGGCAACACGTAGTCCTCCTCAGCGCAAATCTCTTGTGCCTTCGCTAGCGCTTGGGCAAGGGAAGGCCGCGTGTTGATCTTACGCCAGCGCTCAAACGCTTCCATCTCCCTCGGTCCGAGAACGACGGCAACTACCTTGTCGCGATTCAAGATTTGTTGAGGCTCGCTTGCAGCTTGGCGCAGGAGCTCTGAAAGCTGCTGCTTGGCTTTTGCAACCTTCCACTGCACTCAAGATGTCTATCATGGGCTTCTATTATGGTCAAGTTAGTTTGTTGCCGCACTTTCACAAAGCTGAGCAGCACCGGCACGGCGGCTCAACGGCGCAAGAGAGCGTTGGATGAATCAAGGCAACTGTCGTTTTCCCGCACTGCCGGGGCCCCACGAGAAGCACCATTTTCTGAGCAAGGTCCGTCCGGATGGGCCGATTTGAGTCCGTACTAAATTTGACGCCACTCCAAGTTACATCGAAGTAAATTGGAGTGCACTTGCAGCTGCCCACAACGGGCACTCGGACCTTGCACTTGTGGTCGGCCACGTCGCAATAAGCGGAAGTGACACAGTCATAAAAATTGTTCGTGCAAGCCCCTCCGATGGGCGTCATTGCTTTGCAGCTCGCGCTAGCGCCATCACACTTCAACCCGTCGCTCACCTGGCACAAATATCCGGTCGATGGGGCGGTGTCCGGGAGTCCACTCGAGAAGGTGAGGTTTCCGTCCACCGTGCCTAGGCAAGGAGTGCTGCCAGCCTGGCCACGGATTTGCACTTGGCACTTCTGGATGCTGGCTCCGTTCACGAAGTGGCTATCGCAGCGGACTTGCCCAAGCGGGGAGGGCGCGCAGTCGTGGTCATCTTGGCAGAGAGCTTGATCGTCAGGATTTTAACTTGGGTGAGGACGTCCACCTCGTCATGTGATACTCTTCACTGATGCGGGCGGCACGTATACTGGATCGGGCTCACATCGACGATAGCAAGCCAAGGGCTGTCGTCGTCGGCACGGACATCAAGGTGGCCCAGATCGCGTGGGAACACGAGTACCACGGCATGACTCCCGACGAGATTGTTTCAGCGCACCTTCACCTCAGTCTGGCCAACGTGCACGCGGCGCTAGCGTACTTCTACGACCATGCAGAAGAGATCCGCGCGGACTGGCGGGAGAGCGACCGAGTCATCGAAGAGATGCAGAAGCTCCTGCCCACAGCTCCGCTCAAGCCGCGTTCCGGCGCGTAGGGTCGCTCTGATTGGCACTGCGCATCTAAGCCGATGAATGCGCCGACGCCCGCGTGGTTGACGGCCTCCGCCGTCGGGGTCTGGACGTCGTGACAGCGAGCGAGGTGGGACTACGCTCAGGGTCTGACGACCAGCACATGGAAAAAGCGACGTCGCTGGGGCGGGTGATCCTCACCGCGGATCGCGATTTCCTCGTCATTGCTGCCGAGCGCGCGAGCAATGGGGTTCCGTTTCCCGGGCTCCTTTTCTTGAAGCCCCAGGCTGCAGTTGGCGAGGTGGTGCGCGCCGTCATCCGTGCATCTGTAGTCATTGACTTAGACGCAACAAGTTGGGTGTGCTGGCTCCCCTGATGCGAGCCGACTACCACGCCCTCGGCGACACAGCTACAGGTTGCCGTATCGAGGAGCGTAAAAATGGGCTCTGAGCCGAAGGACAAGGGTAGCGATCCGGACTCCCGTAGGGTATCCTGGCCGAATGCGGTGGACATTCCCTCTCGTGGCGCTTGCACTCACTCTCACCCGCTCGGCGTACGCTGAGGAGCCGACACCGGGAGCCTCTCCGCTGACTGCCGAGGCTGCAGAGACGCGCGCGTTCGAAGCCCGGGTGACGCGGGTTACCCGACTACGGGCGTTTACCGAGGAGCTTATCTCGGAGCGAGAGCAGCGCGCATTCACAGAGGCAGCAGACCGTTACGCACGCGCCGTCGAGTTTACTAAGAGGCTAGCAGTGGAGCGGGAGCAGCAGAGCCAACAAGAATTCGAGAAGGCGATGGCGTTGTACCTGCGGAAACTCGAATTCGCTCGTGAGTTGTCGCGTCGAGCTCACCCCGTTCCGTTGAATCGCTAAGTGCCCTGAGCTGCCGGAGTGGCTCACGGAATACATTGGGATGGCAGGGCCCAAGTTCTACGAACCAGCTTATGCCTAGCTGCGCTGATGAGTGCTGGGGCCGCGTGCGATGTGCGGCTGGACGCCGGCTCGACGGGCGCAGGTTCTTCCAGGGATCGCACTGGATTTGTGCTGGCTGGGAATGCGCGCGAGACGGCTGATGGCGTGGAGCTGACGCCTGCAAACACCAAAGCTGCACTGGGTGGCCTCGTGCAAGCCGAAAGCATTTCGCTGCTCGGTCCATCCGAGTTTCACTTGAGCTTCGAGTTTTTCATCTTCTCGGACCAAGCCTCCGCAGGCGATGGCTTAGCTTTGGTGCTTCATGCCGATCCACGCGGAGCTGCGACGCTTGGCACGGCGGGTGGTGGAATGGGGTATGAGGGATTGGCGCCCTGCGTTGCGATTGAAGCCGACACGTTTCAGCAGGTTTCCCAAGATTTGATGGCGCCGCATTTTGCGATCTTGCCGAGTTGCCGCGCGCTCGAACATGCTGAGAACGTGAGCCCATTGGCGGCCAATCCGGTTAACGGCGGATTGTGGTTGTTTGAGGCGGATTATGTGGCGAGCACGACAACGCTGACTGCGCGCTTGGGGCCAAGTGATTTGCATGTGCCGGCCGTAATGCTCTCGAAACAGATCGATTTGGCAGCGCAAATTGGACCACTCGGATACGTTGCCATCACAGCTTCTGGGGGTGAAGCCACGTCGCAGCATGTGCTCACGCGGGTTAATCTCACGGCTACCGGCTTGGGCAGTCGAGGCTGGTGAACCATGCGACCCCAGAACGAGTGGTGCGATCGACCATTTTTCTTGTCCAAGGCGCTTTGGGGGCTTCCGATGGGAGAACGCCCGCCTTAGGGACGGCACCCATACCAACAAGGAAACCACGATGAAATTTCTATTCTTTGCAGGCGCACTTTCCCTCGTCACCTCCATCGCACTGGCTGAGCCCGTGGACTGGGCCATCGACGGCAGTCACTCCCGCGTCGCATTCAGCGTCCCTCACATGGTGGTTTCAGAAGTTGAGGGGAATTTTCGTGAGGTGAAAAGCACTCTCTTGAAGCTGGACGAGGTGGACCTCACCAAGAGCATTGTGGAGATCAAGATCCCGGTGGCCTCAGTCAATACGGAGAATGCCGATCGCGACAAGCATCTGAAGGGCCCCGAGTTCTTCGACGTGGCCAAATTTCCCGAGATCACCTTCACTTCGACCAAGATAAAAAAAGCAGGCAAGGGTTTCAAAATCACGGGCGACCTCACGATTCGTGGTGTGAAGAAGCAGGTGACCCTCGACGGCGCGATTTCCAAGGCGGTCGCGAATCCCTGGGGCAAGCAGGTGCGTGCGGTAAGGATTTCCGGCAAGATCAAGCGCCAGGATTTTGGTCTAATGTGGAACAAAAGCCTCGATAAGGGCGGGGTCGTGGTTGGCGACGATGTAACGCTCGACGTCAAGCTCGAGCTCAACAAGTAACGCGAGGCCTAATCCGGTCTCGTCGACCTCGGGAGGCTAAACTCCTTCATTCAATGTCTAAGCGGCCGTCACGAAAAGGAAGCCTTGGGGCGGCGCGGCAGGCCGTCCGCGAAGGTCGACTCACTCTAGCTACAACGCTCTTCGAAGCAGCTCTACGGGTTAACCCGGCAGGGCCTCCGGCGCAGGCAGCTCAACACGAGCTAGCCACGCTCTTTGCACGCCTCGGACATTGGCCGTCGGCGTTGCGGCACATCGAGACACTTCTGGCTGCCGGGGCTAAGTCCAGCGCGATCCTGAGCGATTGGGGTTGCGCCCTCTATCAATTGGGGCGGATTGACGAAGCCGGCGCCGCGTTCGCTCAGGCCATTGCACAGGATCCGAAGTCGCCGACAGCGCTGGCGCACCTCGGACACTGGCTTGCCGATCACGGCGATACAGAGGCAGCTTCTCGCCGCTACGCCGAGGCACTCGCTTTGGCACCCAGGCACGCCATCGCTCTTTTGGGGCGCGGCGAACTAACGCAGAGCCAAACTCGGCCCTTGCAAGCGCTCGGAGATTTTGAAACGGCGCTCGCAGCAAATCCTGGCAGTCGCGACGCTTTCATGCACCTCGTTCAGGTACTCATCGAGCTTGGGCGAATCGATGACGCCCTTGTGCACGTAACTCGCTTGTTGAAAAGGAACCCATCCGATTGCGGCGCGTTGGCCATCCTGGCGGTGCTTGAGCGCGAACGCGGGAACTTTCAGCTGGCCGATGAGCTCTTGGATCTAGATGCGTTGGTGTTCGAAGATTGGCTGGATCCGCCCGCCGATGGCACTTCCTTGGAGCATCTTTGTCACCTCGCGGCCGAACACGTGACATCCCACACGAGCCTCATCCGCTCTCCGCGGAGTCACGCGACGGTTGCTGGCGGACACACCGGCGAGCTGCTCATGGAGCCCAAAGGACCCATCGGCGAAATTGAATCGCAACTCGAGGCGCGTCTGCGAGAACTCTTCGCCAGACTGCCAGAAACAAGCGCGCACCCTTGGCTTGAGCACCGACCCACGCAGATCACCATCAACGCTTGGGGCGTGGTGTTGACTGAAGGGGGCCATCAAGTGCCTCACATTCATCCTGAAGCTTGGTTGAGCGGAGTATTGTATGTGGCGCTCCCGGTCCCTCCCGCTACGGGAGGCAGCCCAGGTAGTTCGGGAGTCGATAGTGAGTACCCGGGTTGGCTAGAGTTTGGCACGGTCGATCCGCGCCTCGCCGCCAAGGAGATACCGAAGACGCGTTTCATTCGTCCCGAGCTTGGAAAGCTCGTGCTCTTCCCGTCGTTTTTCTACCACCGCACCGTCGCCTTTTCCGGCCCCGGGCAGCGGGTGAGCATCGCCTTCGACGTGATCCCGCTCGAAACAAACACTAGACCATGAGCTCAGGCAAGGGGGCCATGCCGTTATCCCCAAATGCCGGGAGCTTGTGACCGAGGGCGTGCAGGATCGCCAAGAGCACGTTGCCGTAGCCTGGGTTCTTGTCGAATTGTAGATACTGCCCCGTCTTGAGCGCTCCACCGCCGGAACCGAGGAGCACGACGGGGATTTCGGTGTGACCATGATTGCCGTGCGTGCACTCCGTGGTCCACAGGATCACGGTATTGTCGAACACGGTGCCGTTCCCCTCAGGAATGCTCTTCAGTCTTTCGACGAGATAGTTGAGGAGCGTGGCTTCGAATACGCCAATATCGCTCATGCGCACGCCACCGGGATCTGGGTGCGCAATATTGTTGTGAATGTCCCCGCCAACATTCGCCACATGCTTGCCCAAACCGCCGCCCATGTTGTCGTGCCCCACAGGAGACAGCATCAGGCTCGCGGAGCGTCGCACGTCGCACGCGAAAGCGGTGGCAATCAAGTCGGCGTGGAGCTTCACGCGACTCTCGTATTCGGACGGATCCGTCGCAAAAGCAGCCGGATCCTTGCTGTTGCACGCAATGGGCGGTGGGGCGCCGCCCATGCCGGGTGTCATCAGCTTCTGTTTTAACTGCGCCAGCGCGCGCGCTTGGTCGTCCATCTTGACCTGCTCCGACGCGGGTAGCTTGGAACGCAACGCGGCCACATCCGAAAGCGCGGTGTCGAGAATCAGATTATCCAATTCGGCATCACGCCCACCCGCAGACGGCGCGGTACCCGGTGTGGGTGTTACCGGCAAGGCGCCGAAAACGCTCTCATAGGCGCGTTTCGGGCTCTTTTCGGGTGTCACGACATTCTTGTTCATGTCGTAGCTGATGTAACCGCGAACGTTGTCTTTGGATTCTCCGCAGACAACAATGGGGGGCAAACCCAACGCATTGCCGACCTCCTGATCGATCGACGGGCCCATCCCGGTGAGTGCGGTGCTGTCTTCGTTTGGAAAGCCCGTCACGCTGTAGGGTTTCCCCGTCTTGTGATCGCCGGTGCCTGAAAACACAAGCCCTCTCACGATCGTGAGATCCTTTTGATGGGCCGCGAGCGGCTGCATGATGCGATTCAGCGTGAAGTTGCTGCCGGCCCCGGTCGGCCAAAAATCTGATTGAACCGCGCCATTCGCGTGCCAAAACACGATCAGGCGCTTGGGGGTGGCAGCTTGCGCGTGCGCGGTTTGCCGAAACGGACGTAGAAATGGCAGAGCGGCAAGCCCCGCTCCGGTAGCGCTCAAGAGTTGACGGCGGCGAATAGCAAGACTTGCCCTACCCATTCGTGTCGCGGCCAGGGCGAGGCGTTTTGGCTGGTGGCGTTGAAGCCAGCATCCGCCGGCGCTCAAATTGAGATCATGGGGCCATGGGGCCTCACCGTCTCGGTTTTCCGTCCTCGGCCTATCCGTGCACCCTACTGGCCGGCCGACGGGGTGCTGGATTGCCACGGCTTCGGGGCAGCAACGCCACACGGGTTGCGATTCGCGCAGCTGCGGGTTGCCAATCGGGTGGTAGCCTGTGCGGGCGTGTCCAGTGGCGAGTCTCTAAGGGCAGCGGAGCGATGGTTGGGGGAGGGGGATTCGCGATGGCTGGTGGCGCAGGGGCGCCAACGAGTGGCGAAGCCACGATCACTCACGTGGGTCAGGTGGCATGGTTTTGTGGTGGTGGCCCTAGCAGGCTACCAGAACCGCTGGAATGTGAGCCTCGCGCCAACCGAACCAGACGACATCGCGCCCACCCAACAGGCCATTTCCTGGGCGAATAGCAACCTGTGTATCGACGCTCAACGGCTCTACGCTACGGGCTTCTCAGGAGGCGCGCGTCTATCGTCACGGCTCGCTTGCGCGCTCCCTGGAACGTTCGCGGCCATTGCTCCGATCGCTGGTGTGCGCAACGATCCGCCGTGCGCGACAACGACCGATCTCATCTGGCAATTCTTTTCGCGACACGCTGTCAGGGCGCCCGTAGCCCACGGCCCCTGAGTGGCCAAAAAAACTCTGACAATTCCTCGCCCGCCAGAACAATACCCGTGCAGGCCGAGAGCCCTGCGCGCCCTGTTAAGCCCCGAGGATCTCCATGCCCAAGCTCCCCCCGCGTCCGACGCTACTGCTTGTTTTCTGGTTTCTGGCCGAAATCGCGGGGTGTTCGAACGGGATCCGCGAAGGAACGTTCAAAGAAAATGGTGTCCCAGCTGCCACGTCGCCAACCCTGCCTGGTGAGGTTGCGAATATGCCTGGCGGTTCGAGTCTGCCAAACGGAGGGGGCCCGCTGCTGATGCCCCGAGCCGCCGAAGGTGTGCACGGCATCTTGGGTTGTCCCACCGCGCCACTGCCTGCCTATGGCAACGCCACCGCCCCGATGTTGTCTGAGCCCTACGCGCGCAGCTGTGCTGCCTGCCACGGTGGAGCAGGGGAGGGCCAGGCCAAGTATCCCAGCCTCCCCGGTGCGCTCACCGAATCGGAATTCATCTCGAAGGTTCGCGTTGGTAAGAATGCCATGCCTGCATTTGGCCCCGATTTCGTCAGCGACGCCCAGCTCTCGGCAGATTTCGCAAACTTGAAGAGCCTTGCGGGGCAAACAGGCGGGATTGCCGCTGTCAGTTCTGGGCCGAGTTCCTGGAGCGCCGAGCAAGTGGAGCACGCGTATCACGCTGGCCTTGCGGTATGGCGGAAGCCGGGCAGCATCGACGGTCAAGCTTGCACGAATTGCCACAGTCCAGATGGCGTTGAATTGGCAATCATCGGATTTACTGATGACTCCATCTTGCGTCGCGCCCAACAGCACCTCTCCGCGGAAGATGCGCTCACCGTGCGTGACTTCGTCCATGCGCAGCGCTTACGGTTACGGATTACCGAAGTGTGCTCGACTGATTGGCGGCCCTTTCAGCCTGGTGGGCAAGTCTTGGCGGGAGCCAATCCAGAACAGCAAGACGGCTCTTTTCTAAAGGTTCTAGAGGCTCGCAAGCTCTTGGTTGCAACCGGTAAAATCGTCACCAACGAGGATGCCAAGCGAGCGTTCGCGGAGCTGCAAGGCGTTGATCTACGGCAACTGCCAAGCGGCATTCCTTTGCCGCGCTTTAGTGAAGATAAATTCAATGGCCCCGAGCACCGTGACATCAATGATTACATGCCGCCTGTGCCCACCGTCCCCAATGATCGGGGTGCTTTCTTTGCGGCCGAGGATGAATACCTCGCTAACCCAAGCGATGCCGGGCTTTACCGACTGCTCGATGAGAATCGGATGAACACCCATGATCTAGGTTATAGCAAAAAGTATGCTGTGCCCTCGGTGATGGGCAGCAACTGCGGCAGCTTTCCGGATAGCACCTCTTGGATCACCACCCGAGTCACGCAGCCCAAGCGCCTCAATGTACTGGTGACGGCGCATTTGTTCCGCGAGGAAATCAAGCACCCGGGCGCGTTCTACGCTCGGTCGGCCGCGCTGTTCGCAGATGCACCACAAGCCGCGGCTCCTGCCTTCTTTTTGGGGGGCTTCGCCATTGAGCCGCCTTGCTACGATGCCCTCAATTATCCGAGTTGGATTCAGGCTTTTCCGGCTGGATTTCGCGACGAATTCCCGGAAGAAGATTTGATGCGTGGGGTAGTTGAGAACGCCACCGATCGCATGACTCACCCCTGGATGACACTCGGGCAAATCTTGGATCCGACCTTGATCTCCACGGACAACATGCAGACGAACAAGATCCACTACTGGGCATTTCGCAACTTCAAGCAGCGCGATGTGCATCTGCCCTTCATGTATGTGCAGCGCATGGCCAGCCAAACCACCTATTGGTCCAAGCAGCGAGGGACGGCGGCGTTCCCCAAAACTTCCGGGCCTTTCGACAATGCCAGTCGCGATTGGCTAGAGCCCATCCTGGCCAATCAGAATCAACAAAGCGCAGGGCTTCAATCGGCTGTTTCTCCCGACAGTACGGACCTGCCAGCCGCCGACGTGAATCGCTTCAAGGGCAATCTGATCCGCACGCTCATGCTTCTCAGTCGCGAGCTCTTGCAGGCCGGAACACCGCTGCAAACCGCCCAAAACTACGATCATTGCCTGTCGGTGATCTGCCAAACCGAAGAGATGTACGGCTACGTCAACGATCTGAAAAAATTTGCGGATGATCCCACGAGGAGCGCCGCACTCGCGGCTCAAGGCTTCGATATGGCATTCTACGAGACGGAGACGCGCAAGCTGTTGGATGAAGTGGTAGCGCTCATGAAAGCTGCGCCCAAGCGGGATTGAGGTCGGCGGGCATCTTAGGCTATTTGTCTGCCTATGGACCTCCGCCTCCGCAATCTCGAAGCGCTTGATCCGAGTGCCGTGTCGCTTCCACACGGCACCGAGGTGTGCACGCGCGTGGATCGCATAGTTGGTGAGAGGCGAGTGCCGCAAGGATCCATCGGGCGAGTAAGTAGGCTCAACGGTGACGATCTCGATGTGACGATCGTGGGTGTTGGGGTGGTTCGTTACGCGCGCGGTGAGCTTCTGGCCCGGAGAATCGGGCAGGTGCTGTTTGCCCAGCGGCGAGCCGACGCTTGGGCAGCCCTGCGACCGTGCGTGGTTCTCGAGACTATTGTGGGATCGCGGGCGTGGGGTCTAGCGGATGCGGATTCTGATATCGATCGCCGCGGAGTCTTTGCTCTTCCGTTCCCATGGACGCAAGGGCTGGTTTCTCCGCCCGAAGACTTGGTGAGTGCCGACGGGAGCGCGACGTACTGGGCGGCTGGCAAGGCCCTCCGGCTGGCCCTGCGCGCGGATCCGAACACGAGCTGGCGAACGGGTATCAATTGCCCCGGCGCTCCTTGAAACATGGCGGCCTCGGATTGATGCGCTGTTCATGCGCCTTGATGAAGCCTGCGAGAAGAGCTCCCTGCCTGAGGACCCGGCGAACACGGTCGAGGTCCGGGAATGGTTGCTCGGCGTGCGCCGAGCCAGGTTTGGATGAGCACCATGTTCCAGCGCCGCGCCCAACTCAGGCAGCTCGAGCGGGCACGTCTACCCTCCACACATCCTCCGCTTCTTCGGTTGCGATCACCTTCGTCCCGAGAAACATACGCAACAACTCCACCTGCGTCGTGAAATGATCCGTCGGCTTCAAGGTTCGGAACGTGCCCCCACGACCGAACGCCAGTGGTAAAAGCAGCTGATCGGCAAGGTGCGCACCCACGGGTACGCCGGCTTTGAGGTAGCGTAGCGCCTCCGCCGCCACCCGTTCCGCGATGGATTCTGCGGGCACGCCACGCTCGCCGAAACCCGTGACCACTTCGGTCACATGTTCACTCTCAATAATGGCTAGAAGCGCGTTTCCAGGGCCGTGAGGCTGCTCGACCATTTTGGGCCGACCCGAGGCTCGATCCCAGCCGAGTACGTTGCAAAGCACGTCGAGTTCGCGCAATGCGATAGAGGGACGAAGCTGGGAAATTAGGGCTGTTGCGCGCTGGGATCGCACTTCACCACGCTGCAGAAGCTCCAGTCGCTCGAGTTCGTTCATAGGAAAGATGGTGGCAGCCCAGCGTCCTCCACCTGCCGGGTAGAAACCATGTCGAACCAAGGCGACCTCCACGCGCGCTCCCATTCGAGCAAGAATGGGCAAGAAGCTGTGCTCGAGAAACTCGAACGGTGGAGCCATGGGGTTGTGGGTGCCTCCTTCAAAAGTGATGGTTGACGAAACGCTGGAACCCAACAACAGAGGGAGAAGAATCGTCTGAAAGACGAGCGTGGTGCTGCCTGCGCTGCCAATGGCGAAATTGTAGTTTCCACCACGGATGGCTTTGGGTTGAAACGTTAGATCCACGCTGCCGATCGCAGCGCCATCGGACTCGGCATCGCCGATCTCCGTCGCCGCATTGGCCGCCACCAAGTGCTGGCGCATCAGGCCCGGCCGTGCGCGCCCAGCCCGGATTTTTGTGATGCGGAACGGCGTGGAGGTTAAAAGCGAGAGCGCCAGCGACGAGCGCAAAAGCTGGCCGCCGCCCTCTCCCATTGAGCCATCGATGGTCAACATGGTCACCCTTTCACACACACGACTTGTCGCAAAGTATGCACGATATCCACCAATTCACGTTGAGCGTGCATCACGTCATCGATCGACTTGTACGCAGCGGGTGTTTCGTCAATCACGTCTTGGTCCTTGCGACACTCGATGCCTTCTGTTGCGGCTTTGTGATCATCAACTGTGAACGCCTTCTTAGCCGCATTTCGCGACATCTTGCGCCCCGCTCCGTGGCTGCATGAACAAAAGCTCTCCGGGTTACCTTCCTCGAACGATGAAGGACTTCGCACCCATGCTGCCGGGAATGATCCCAAGGTCGCCCTCGGCTGCACGGACCGCGCCCTTTCGGGTAACGAGAACATCGGCACCATAGTGGTGCTCGCGGGCCACGTAGTTGTGATGGCAATTGACGGCCAAATCTGTCAGCTCAAACGGCGGGAGACCACTCGATTGCGCGGCGCTGACCACGGCCTTCATCATCAGTTCTCGGTTTTTCGCCGCGAACTTCTGAGCCCAGCTAACGGCCTTCCAATAATCCCAGAAATGCTCGGTTCCTTCGGGTAAATACGCGAGATTTTGGTCCGGAAGGTTCACCATCCAGGTGCGCATGTCCTTCTTGGCGAGCTCGATGAAGAACGTGCCAATTCGGTTTCCGACACCACGTGAACCCGAGTGGAGCATGAACCATACCTGATCGGCTTCATCGAGACAGACTTCGATAAAGTGATTCCCAGTTCCGAGCGTTCCCAAATGGCTCGCCGAGTTTCCCCGACCGAGCGTGGGGTACTTCTGGACAATCAGCTGGTAACTGGCGTCGAGATCACGCCAAGCAGACTCGACTTCGGCGGGCGGGTCCCCCCAAGCACCCCGGTCAGCACGCCCACCGTTATCGGTGCGCCCGTGCGGAACGGCAGCTTCAATCGCTGTTCGGAGCGCGAGCAAGTTATCGGGCAAGCTCGAAGCCTTCAGCGTCGTGCGCACGGCCATCATCCCACATCCGATATCAACACCTACCGCCGCTGGAATGATCTCGTATAAAACCGATAATACTAGCTCATGCCTCGTAAGAAACTCGTCGTGTTCGGCTTGCTCGGAACCACCCTCGACGCGGGTCGGGGGGCATCCCGCTGGGATCGTTGGCGACCGACGGTTGGACAACACGACGATCTGGTGGTCGATCGGCTGGAGCTCCTGCACGGCAAGGCGGGCAGCGCGATTGCCGGCACGGTCAAGGAAGACATTGCGAATGCGTCTCCTGAAACGCAAGTCACGAGTCACATTGTTGAGTTCAAAGACCCCTGGGACTTCGAAGGCGTCTACGGCATCCTGCATGACTTTGCCAAGACATACCCGTTCGATCCCGACAAGGAAGATTACCTGGTTCACATCACGACTGGTACGCACGTAGCTCAGATCTGTCTCTTTCTTCTCACGGAGTCACGCTACTTTCCAGCTCGCCTTTTGCAAACCTCCCCGGGAAGGAAAGGGGAGCCGGACGCTGTGCTCTCGCGGGGCAGCTACGCGATCATTGATCTCGATCTCTCGCGATACGACCGACTCGCTTCTCGTTTTCAGAAGGAAAAAGTCTTTGATCAATCCTTCCTGAAGGCTGGCATCGAGACTAAGAATCGCGCATTTAACGGGCTCATCGCGCGAATCGAGCACGTCGCCGTCAATTCACGCGCGCCCATCTTGCTCACCGGTCCCACCGGCGCGGGCAAGAGCCAGCTGGCCCGGCGGATCTTCGAATTGAAGAGAACCAGACGTCAGGTAGTTGGAGAATTTGCGGAGGTCAACTGTGCGACGCTGCGTGGAGATGCCGCCATGAGCACGCTCTTTGGCCACAAGAAGGGAGCTTTCACCGGTGCGCTCGCGGACCGAGCAGGGCTCCTTCGCAAAGCGCACCAAGGCGTGCTGTTCCTCGATGAGATTGGCGAGCTTGGCTCGGATGAACAAGCGATGCTACTCCGCGCGATCGAAGAGAAGGTCTTCTATCCGATGGGATCGGATCGCGAGGTCACGAGTGACTTCCAGCTGCTCGCCGGCACCAATCGAGATCTGCAGCTCGGTATCACCAAGGGAGAATTTCGTGAAGATCTCCTGGCCCGTATCAATCTTTGGACTTTTCGCCTACCGGCTTTGCACGAACGACCCGAAGATATTGCTCCCAATTTGGACTTTGAATTGGCGCATGTTTCCGAAAGCATCGGCACGAACGTCACCATGAACCGGCAAGCGCGTGAAAGGTTTCTCGGTTTCGCTACGCAATGGAATTGGCCTGGGAATTTTCGTGACTTTGACGCATCGGTCACGCGCATGGCCACGCTCGCCAGCGGCGGAAGGATCACCGAGGACGTGGTGCAAGACGAAGTCGAACGGTTGCGCGCCAACACCCTAAGTTCGGAGAGCCAAGGGGAAAAGGACACACTCCTTCTCCGAGTCCTGGGCACCGATCGCGCCAATCAGCTCGACCGCTTTGATCGCGTGCAGCTGGCAGATGTGCTGAACGTTTGCCAGAGTGCGCGCTCGCTTTCTGAGGCAGGACGGGAGTTATTCGCAAAATCCCGCGGAGAGCGCACCAGCGTGAATGATTCGGATCGATTGCGGAAGTATCTAGCCCGGTTTGGGATCGCCCACGGTGATGTGAACTAAACTCAGTCTGCCAGCAGCTGCTGAAGCTTGGGCACGAACACGCTCTTCGGATAACGTCGGGCGAATTGCTTGGCTAGAAGGTTGGCCTGCGCTCGATTGGCTTGGCCTGCCATGGCGAAAATACGCAGCGCTGCACGCTCTTCGGCAAACAAGCTGTTCGGGTAGGTTTGTGAGTGCAAGGCGAGCAGCGCGAGCGCTTCGGAATGCGCGCCAGAAGCTTCGGCATGCCGGGCGCTTTGCAGGAGTTCCAGCTCTTTTGCCATGGATGGTGGCTCGGAGTCTGTGGGTGCGGCTTTCTGCGGAGCAATCGACACTTTCCGATTAGACGTGCGGGCGTCCGCTTCGAGCTTGCGGCTGTCCGCCGAGGGCACGGGTGCAACCGGCGACACCGTTCGTTCAACGATTCTAGCTGCGGAAGGCTTTGGTTGAGTGGAGAGAACCTGTGGAGCTAGGGCAGGCGTGGATGCTGCTTGCGTGTGCCAGATCGGTCCTAGCCACGTAGCCCATGCAGTCGCTCCGACGCCTAGGCTGGCGATCACACCCATGAGCCAAGCCACCGTGTGTCGGCGGAAACGCCCAGCCAGGCCCGGCTTCTGTGGCTCACGACTCGTGGCGAGAATGCTTTGCACCAAGAGTGAGCGTTCGGGCTCACGCAGAGCCGGCACGGAACGCTCAGCTGCCACAAGCTCTTCAACATCGGGCGAGAATTGATGGTGCTTTGAAGGACTGTTCATAGGTTGCCTGAAGGGCTGGAGTGCCGAGTGGGACTGTGGATCTGAAGCAAGGTTCTCGCTGCTTTTTCGAATTCTTGACGGCCCTTGCGGAGCCTCGAGTAAGCGGTAAAAAGTGGGATGCCGAGCTCGGTGGCGATCTCTTTCATGTCCACGCCGTCTAGCTCGTGTAACACCACCACGGCGCGGCGTTCGATGGGCACCTCACCGAGCGCTGCCAATACTAAACTGCGCGCGGCCCCGTCTGCATCGCTGGACGGAGCGTAGGCGCGTTCCTCGATGTCACCCGTTGCTTGTTCCCGCTGAACCTTGCGACGATGACTGAGTGCGATACGGTAGCTGATCCCAAAAATGAACGGGCGCGGTGAGCGTGCTGGATCCAGATCCGCCATGCGGCGGAGCACCACACAAAACACATCTTGGCAGAGATCCTCTATGTCTGCCGCGGGAACGCCGAGGCGTCGCAACGAGCGGTGCACATAGTCAATCTCCAAGGCCACCAGCCTGGTGAAGCTTTGGTCCCGGGCGTCATGCTCCGGCCGCTTGGGATTTGTGCGGGAGTGCCAGAGCGCCATGTGCCAAGAGGTATTGTCGGCTAGCGCCCGGATTTGTCACGGGGGACTCAACTTTGCGCTGGACGTCGCGTTGGCGTGGGGTTTTGGCGCCCAAGCAGGGCGTCCTGGCGCCCAACCAAGCGCGCAAAGAGTTCAGCCCACCGAACCCGACGTTCGGTGGGCTGCCACACACCTCAGTGTTGAGAAACCTGCCGGGCCTGAGTCCAGCGCTCAAACTGAGCTTCTTGGGCCGATTTGAGTTGGAGCATCTTAGCGCCCATCTCGGCGTTAATCGGTTGCCGATTCAGTCCCTGAAGCTCGGATGTCATGTTGAAAGCTGCGGCGGCAGGACCCACGTTCGGAAGGATGCGAAGCTTCGTCCCAAGCCCATCGATAAAGACGAGAGTATCGGCCAAAATCGCCTCGGCACCCACAGCCACCGGGGCACTCTTGCTGAGCGGGAGCACCCGGTCGAAGAAGCCCCACTGGAGCGGGCCTTGCTCGTCCAAAACCATGTACTTGTTCAAATCAGCAACGGTTACGTCGATAGGACCCTTGTTCAGAAGACTCATTGTCAGGCCTAGCTGGCTCACGCAGACATTCGCGGGCTGTACTTTCGCGTTGAGCTTCGTTCCCGGCAACGGCTGATCCATTCTGTACTCCACGCGAGCCGCCAAAGAGTAGATATCCAGGCCGTTTTCGCCTTGGATGTCCAGCATGTACCCCGTTTCTCCAGTTTCCAGGCACGTGCTCGACCAACTCCCCGTCCCGCCGCCGACGGAGCCCTCAGTGAAGGAAGCAAACGACGGCAGTAGGTCCAACCCTCCGCTACTTAGCAATCGAGTCGCATTCGAAAAATGAAAACATCGGAACCCGGGCCCGGTGTACGTGATGGGGACTACCAAATCCACGTAGTTGCTCCCAGACGAGCGACGTGAGACGTAAGCTTGCCCGAGCGTGTAGGGAGGGGTCGTCCCAGGGGCAAAAGAAGCAGCAATCATCTTGCGATTCGTATTATTGGCGACCGTTCCGGAACCAATGCTGACCCCGCGGAACTCCCCCACGGTTGAGGACAGCTCAACCGCCGGTGTCCCCGAAGCTACGCCAACCACAGGCCCCTTGCAGTTGAATTCTGCTCCCAGATTTGGAATCGCAGAATTCGCTGAACCGCCGGTTACGCCAACGGCTGGTG
>Ga0163154_10000940_pt1 | contig 45321 bp, 40 predicted proteins | sample OliLakLV19MP9P1_FD_148649 | JGI IMG/M metagenome (GOLD analysis project Ga0163154, IMG submission 148649) | Freshwater microbial mat bacterial communities from Lake Vanda, McMurdo Dry Valleys, Antarctica - Oligotrophic Lake LV.19.MP9.P1 | ecosystem: Environmental > Aquatic > Freshwater > Lake >... | reverse complement strand
ACGCACGAGCAAGAACACCACTTGCATGAAAGTCCAGCTTCGATGACGATTCCGTTGATTATACTGGCGATTTTATCTGTGGCGAGTGGTTTTATCGGCTTTCCGCAATTTAAAGATTTAGCGATTCTACCTAATTATTTAGAGCATTATTTAGAACCCGTCGTGGGTGCGTACAGTGCGCATACGGAGGCGTTGGTCGGCTCGCAAGGCTTGTTTATGGTGGGCATTACGGTGGGCGTTTTGGCAGTGATTTTTATAGCGTATAATATGTACGTTCGTAGGAATACCTTACCAGCTGAAAGTGAAGCAGCTATGTCAGGTTGGGAGCGGTTGGTTTATAATAAATTTTATGTGGACGAAATTTACAACGCGATTATTACAAAACCGCTAAATGCTATTTCCAGCTTTTTTTATCGGATTTTAGATTTAAAAGTGGTGGATGGCATTGTGAACGGCACGGGCGAAGGGGTACAAGGTTGGAGTGCATTGTTGCGGCGGGCGCAGAGTGGACATGTGGGTTTTTATTTATTTGCAATGGTAATTAGTATTTTATTGATTTTGGTTTTTAATTTGATATAATGGTACACTGATTATTATGATTTTAAAATAGCTGAATCAAATCATAACTTATCATAATCATCTTAAAAAAATCAGTGTCCTATTAAGTTTGGGCGAATAAGTAAGCGAAATTAGTTTAGTTGTTTTTATTCTAATTTACTGATTAAGCGCACATTAGCAAATCAGCAAATCAGCAAATTAACTTATGATTACACTCTTACTCATAGTAATTCCGATTGTAGGAATGTTGGTGACCTTGCTGGTGAAGCAGGGCAATGTGGCGCGGCAGTTGACGTTGGGTATTTCGCTGGTGGAATTGGGATTGACGATTTATGCGTTCCAATTGTTGAAAACCGACCCGGCGATGTTGACTTGGCGCCAGTCGTGGATACCAGATTTTGGCTCAGAATTTTATTTTCGGATGGATGGTATTGGTTTATTAATGGTGCTGCTGACTACGTTGTTGTATCCGTTCATTGTACTTTCTACGCAGAATAAGAATTACCAATCCTCTTTTTATAGTTTGATGTTGCTCATGCAAGCCGCGCTCATTGGCGTGTTTACGGCGGTGGATGGCTTTTTATTTTACATTTTTTGGGAATTGGCGTTGCTGCCGATTTACTTTATTTGTCTGCGCTGGGGCGGCGAGAATAGTGGGAAGATTACCTTCAAATTCTTTGTTTATACGCTCACTGGAAGTTTGTTGATGCTAGTTGCGCTAATTTATGTGTATCTGCAAACACCGGGCGCACATTCATTTGCAATAGAGGCTTTGTATGCAACGGGAAAAGCATTGAGTGCGACTGAGCAGGCTTGGATTTTCTTTGGTTTATTTGCGGCTTTTGCAGTGAAGATGCCGGTTTTTCCTTTTCACACCTGGCAACCAGATACTTATGTAGCGGCTCCGACGGCGGGTACGATGCTACTTTCGGGGATTATGCTGAAAATGGGGACGTATGGATTGATTCGCTGGTTGATACCGATTGCGCCGCTGGGCTGGCAAAACTATGGTTATATCGCGGTGATTTTGGCGGTGATTGGCATCGTGTATGCGTCGTGTATCGCCATTGTACAAAAGGATTTTAAACGTTTGATTGCGTATTCTTCGATTGCGCACGTGGGTTTGATTGCGGCGGGAATTTTGTCATTTAATGTGCAAGGCGTACAAGGTGGTATTTTTCAAATGCTGAGTCACGGGATAAATGTAGTCGGCTTATTTTATATCGTAGATATTATTTCTTCTCGAATGGGGACGCGGAATTTGAGTGAGTTGGGCGGTATTCGCAATGTGGCACCGACGTTTGCAGTGTTATATCTGATTGTGTTGTTGGGGAGTGTGGCGTTGCCGATTACGAATGGGTTTGTGGGCGAGTTTTTGTTGCTGACGGGCATTTATCAATACGATGTGACGCTGGCGGTTTTCGCGGGTTTGACGGTGATTTTGGGCGCGGTGTATATGTTGCGAAGTTATCAGGCGATTATGTTGGGCGAAACGAATATGCTGACGGAAGGGTTTAAGGATTTGACTTCCAATGAAAAGTTGATTTTAATTCCGTTGGTGATTTTGATTGTTTTGTTTGGGATTTATCCGCAGCCGTTGTTGGATGTGACGGAACCGGCGGTGCAGATGCTGATAGAGCAGGTGATGAAATAGATGCCAGATTGGGAGATGCCAGATGCCAGACTTTACGGCATGGCTCGTATGGCATTAATTGGAACGCAGATGACGCGGATTTGGCGGATTTTCGCGGATTATTGAATCATGTTAATCTTTTAATCATAAGAATCATAGTTTAGACGGTTTCGGAAGATGTGAAATAAATTTTGGAAACGTTTTTGACGCTGGCTTTTTTTTGGAGATGTGGGGTGCACGCGGGATAGAAGCGGTATGCCGCAGCGCGTTGGAGAGCGGGTGGCGCGACATAAGAGCGGATAGCCCGGTACGTGCCCAAGTAAACCGCAAAATTTAAAATTCTAAATGTAAAATGTAAAGGTTTTTAACCTTGAAATAGAAAATGAAAGAATTACTGACGATATCGGCATTGGGCATTTTGGCATTGTTTGCGGAGATGTTCAATTTTAAACGGGCGTTGTTTCCAATCGTGGTGCTGGGTTTGGCACTGCTGGTGGGATTTGCTTATAGTGATCTGGGGCGAAACGAGGAACTTTTTAACATGGCGCGGATGGATAATTTTGCGCTGGGCTTTACGATGGTGATTGGAGTGACTGGGTTGATTTGGTTTTCGCTGTCGCAGAACTATTTCAAAGAGGAGACGAGTTTTACCGACCATTTTGCGCTGATTTTATTTGCGATGGTAGGCGGCGTGGTGATGGTGTCGTACACGAATATGACGATGTTATTTATCGGGATTGAGATTTTGTCCATCAGTTTGTACGTGCTGGCAGGGAGTCAGAAAACGGATTTTTCGAGCAATGAAGCGGCGTTCAAATACTTTTTGATGGGCGCTTTTGCGTCGGGTTTTTTGTTATTTGGAATCGCTTTGATTTATGGAATGACGGGGTCGTTTGATTTGGCGGAGATTGCGACGGCGATTAATTCGAATAAAATTCAGCAGCCGAATATTTTATATGCCGGTATTTTACTGATGATAGTGGGGCTGGGTTTCAAGGCTTCGATGGTGCCGTTTCACTTTTGGGGACCCGATGTGTATCAAGGTTCGCCGACTCCGGTGACGGCTTTTATGGCGACGATTGTAAAAACTGTAGCGGTGGCCGCGTTTTTGCGCTTGTTCCTCATCAGTTTTGGCGGTGTGAAAGAATCGTGGGAAGGCGTGCTGATGGCAATGGCGGTGTTGACGCTTTTGGTTGGGAATATTACAGCGGTACTACAAAATAGTGTGAAAAGGATGCTGGCGTTTTCGAGTGTGTCGCACGCGGGGTATTTATTGCTGGCGATTTTGGCGTTGAATGACCAGTCCTCGAAAGCGGTTTTGTATTACACGGCAGCTTATTCCTTAGCATCGTTGGCGGCGTTTTTTGTAGTGCATATTTTGCAAACGAATGGCAAAAACGACGATATCACTTCTTTCAATGGCTTGGGTAAATCGAATCCGACATTGGCGTTCATTATGACGATTGCATTGTTGTCGCTGGCGGGGATTCCGCCTTTGTCGGGCTTTTTGGCGAAATATTTTATTTTTTCAGCAGCTTTGAGCGAAGGGTATTTGTGGCTGGTTTTGATTGCGGTGTTGGCTTCGTTGATTGGGGTGTATTATTATTTTAGAATCATTATTGCGATGTATTTTCGGGAGAGTGACGGGACAGAGCCGGTGCTGAAGCCGTTGCATCAGGGGGTTTTGATAGTGGCTTGTGTGCTGATTTTGGGGATTGGGTTATTGCCGGGGGTGGTGACGGGGATTTTGGAGTAGGTAATCGGTGAGTGGTGAAAGGTGAAGCCGCGTGTTTTTTATTCTACTAATAAATCGCTTAGTTTTACTTCAAAGCCGGGAAGAATAGTGCCGCCGGTGAGGGTTTCTTCAAATAGGATAATCCGTATATTTTCATCTTCTTGGTACACAAAAGTGCGCCGCTCATAAGGATCAATGAGCCACGCTAAGCGGCAGCCAAATTCCATAAATTCTTCAATTTTTTCTTGTATGCGTTCTACTTTATCATTGATAGACCGCAATTCTAAAATGAAGTCTGGTACGATACGGATAAATTTTTGTTTCTCTTTTTTAGTTAGGGTATTCCATTTTTCGAGAAGCATCCAAGACGTGTCTGGTCCATACTCTGCGCCATTTGGCAGTTTGAAGCCGGTTGAAGAGTCAAATGCTCTACCTAACTTATATTTTCTATTCCAAATGCTTAATTCCGCACTAATTTCTAAATTCCAAGTTCCAGTTTGACCGCCTGTTGGTGACATAATAATAATTTGACCTTCCGCGTTACGTTCGATTTTTAAATTTCGATTGAGTTGACAAAATTCAAAGAATTCATCGTCGGTCATGCCCTTGCCGGGAAGACTTAGTGTGAGAATACCTTCTTGTTGTCCGACTGTTGCAGTCATTTTTGAATGTTTGTAAACAAATTTAAGAAAAAGCAAGAAATTTTTCCAGTGAAAAGCTGGCATCTCTATTTAGAGTTGGCGCAATCTGACTTTCACAGCTTTTTCTGTATGCGTGACGACCAATACAAAAGGAACTTTCACGTCCATTTCGCCATCCAATAAACTTTCCAAAGTAGCAATCATCCAGTCAGAATGTACATTGCCAGGGCGTATGAAAATTACACCAATCTGTTGAATACCGAATCGAACGATGCTGGACGCAAAGTAATGGTCTTGTGTAATGATGATTCGATTTTCTGCTTCTGCAAATGGAATAATTTCTTCATTTGGCGTAGATTGCATTTTCAGTTCGGCGATAGAAGTCGCATCTATTCCTCTGCGTTGAAAAAAGGCAAGCACTTTATCGGAGATATTTTCGTCCAGTAGATATTTGTAATCTTTAAGCAACATCGCGCCAATGTAATTCGAGTTCTACAATTCTTTTATCGCTCAATGCCGCTGCATAGTAAATCGCTTCTTTTACCGCTTCTTTGTTCAATTGCGGAAATTCTGCCACGATGTCGTCCATCGAAGAGTCGTTTGCCAACCATTCCAAAATCAAGCTGACACTAATGCGCGTATCTTTGATAATGGGACGACCTTCTAAAATCTTAGGGTCGGAAGTGATATATTGAAAATCGGCGGTCATAAGCTATCATTTTTATAACATAGTTATCCTTTAGGGCAAAAATACAGAAAAAAGAATTCAAAACAAAAAATCACATATTTCTTCGATACTGCCCGCCTACTTCATACAGCGCATTCGTAATCTGCCCCAACGTGCAATGCTTCGCCGCTTCCATCAATGCTCCAAAAATATTTTCATTTTTTAATGCCGCTTGTTGCAATTGCTTTAAAACTTCCGGCGCAACATTCCCCTTTGCTTTATGCAAATGGTCGCGCGTGCGGATTTGATTTTCTTTTTCTTCTTCGGTAGAACGAATGACTTCTTTCGGTAGAATCGTCGGGGAGCCATCTTTGCTTAAAAACGTATTCACCCCAATAATGGGAAGCTCGCCGGAGTGTTTCAGTGTTTCGTAGTACATACTTTCTTCTTGGATTTTGCCACGTTGGTACATTGTTTCCATTGCGCCGAGTACGCCGCCGCGTTCCGTGATGCGGTCAAATTCTAATAAAATCGCTGCTTCTACTAAATCGGTTAATTCTTCAATAATGAACGCGCCTTGCAAGGGATTTTCATTCGTTGCCAACCCTAATTCGTGGTTGATAATCATTTGAATTGCCATCGCGCGGCGGACGCTTTCTTCGGTGGGCGTGGTGATGGCTTCGTCATAAGCGTTGGTATGCAGGGAGTTACAATTATCGTAAATAGCATATAAGGCTTGTAAGGTGGTACGAATATCGTTGAATGCAATCTCTTGCGCGTGGAGGGAGCGACCGCTGGTTTGAATGTGGTATTTCAGCATTTGACTGCGCTCATTTGCATGGTACTTCTCTTTCATGGCTTTCGCCCAAATGCGACGCGCGACGCGACCGATGACGGCATATTCTGGGTCAAGACCATTTGAAAAAAAGAAGGACAAATTCGGTGCGAAATCATCAATGTTCATGCCGCGACTCAAGTAATATTCTACAAATGTAAAACCATTCGATAATGTAAAAGCTAATTGCGAAATTGGATTTGCACCTGCTTCCGCAATGTGGTAGCCAGAAATAGAGACAGAATAAAAATTGCGTACTTTGTTGATTATGAAATACTCTTGCACGTCACCCATCAATTTCAACGAAAATTCCGTGCTGAAAATGCAGGTATTTTGCGCTTGGTCTTCTTTTAAAATATCTGCCTGAACGGTTCCGCGCACTGCCGAAAGTGCTTTGGCTTTTAATTCATTATAAATCGAAGGTTCTAAAACTTGGTCGCCCGTAATTCCTAACAATAACAATCCAAGTCCATCCGTGCCTTTCGGCAAATCTCCTTCATAATTGGGTCTCAGAAGGTTTTTCTCCTCATACAATTCTTTGAACTTTGCTTCTACCATATGTTCCAAACCATTTTCTCGAATGTATTTTTCACACTGCTGGTCAATCGCCGCATTCATAAAAAAGGCACATATCGTGGCTGCTGGACCGTTAATGGTCATCGAAACTGAAGTACGCGGGTCGCACAAATCAAAACCGGAATACAATTTTTTTGCATCATCCAGACAACAAATGCTCACGCCAGAGTTGCCAATTTTACCATAAATATCAGGTCGGTGGTCAGGGTCTTCGCCGTACAAAGTCACCGAATCAAAAGCCGTAGAAAGCCTATTGGCGGGCATTCCAAGAGATACATAATGAAAACGGCGATTCGTACGCTCCGGTCCGCCCTCGCCCGCAAACATCCGCGTGGGGTCTTCCCCTTTTCGTTTGAAGGGAAAAACACCTGCGGTAAATGGAAATTCGCCCGGTACATTTTCTTGCAGTGACCAGCGTAGAATCTCGCCCCAATCTTTAAACCTCGGCATCGCTACCCGCGGAATGCGTGTATGTGCGAGCGATTTGGTAAAGGCCGGCACTCGAATTTCCTTACCACGCACTTGGTAAAGGTATTCATCGGCTTTGTAGGCGGCTGTCTTTGTTTCCCAAGTTTCTAAAATGCGTTTGCAATGTCCGTCTAATTGAAGTTCTAATTCTTCATACAAAGTTTCTAAAGTTTGGAAGTTTGGAAGTTTGGAAGTTTCCGCGACGTGTCCGACTTCCGACTTCCGGCTTCCCACTTCTTTCAATGTTTCAATCGTTTGTTGAATGCCGAATAATTTTCTGGCGATTTCCACTTGCTTTTCGACCCATGCATCGTAACGCCGGTTGTTTTCAGAAATTTCTGACAAGTAACGCGTCCGAGCTGGAGGGATAATGTAGATTTTTGCCGACAGCTCTTTATCTGCATTCTTTACCGACCGAAGGTAAGTGCTACCCGTCTTTTCCACAATTTTGTCAACGACCATTCGATACAACTGATTCATACCCGGGTCATTAAACTGCGAAGCAATCGTGCCAAATACGGGCATCTCGTCCGTCGGCTTTTCCCACAATTGATGATTGCGTTGATACTGTTTTCGCACATCGCGCAGGGCATCCAACGCGCCACGCTTATCGAATTTATTGATGGCAATCACATCTGCAAAATCCAGCATATCAATTTTTTCGAGCTGGGTTGCTGCGCCATATTCAGGGGTCATGACGTACAAACTCACATCACTATGGTCGGTAATTTCGGTGTCCGATTGTCCAATACCAGAGGTTTCTAAAATAATCAAATCGTACTGCGCTGCTTTCAGAATATCCACTGCTGATTGCACGTGTTTCGACAATGCCAAATTACTTTGTCGAGTCGCCAGGGAGCGCATATACACACGCGGGTGGTTCACGGAATTCATGCGGATTCTATCGCCTAACAATGCGCCGCCCGTTTTCCGTTTGGACGGGTCAACCGAGATTATCGCAATCGTTTTATCCTCAAAATCCAACAAAAAACGTCGTATCAATTCATCTACCAAACTCGATTTTCCTGCGCCGCCCGTTCCTGTTATACCCAAAACTGGCGCATTTCCAACTTTCAAAAGCGGTCTGACTTCTTTGTAAAATAACTCCGAATTATTTTCTGCAACAGAAATTAATCGTGCGACCGAATTCGGATTTTTTTGCAAAAAATGAGACAGTTCGCCATTTAAATGAACACCTACCGAGAAGTCACATTGTTGTAACAAATCATTAATCATGCCCTGCAAACCCATTTTACGCCCATCGTCTGGCGAGTAAATGCGGGTAATTCCATATTTCTGTAATTCCTCAATTTCCGTTGGTAAAATTGTGCCGCCACCACCTCCAAACAACTTAATTTGACTTGCACCGCGCTCTTTCAGTAAATCATACGCATATTTAAAAAACTCCATGTGTCCACCTTGATACGACGTAATGGCAATGCCTTGCACATCCTCTTGAATAGCAGTGTTGACGATGTCTTCGACCGAGCGATTATGACCCAAGTGAATAATTTCCGCTCCCGAACTTTGCAAAATGCGGCGCATGATGTTGATCGCCGCGTCATGTCCATCAAAAAGCGATGCCGCCGTGACGAGGCGTATTTTGTAATTCGGTTGGTAAGGCGCAAGTGATTCCATCCCTGGTGAAGTGATTTTATTTGGTTACGATTGCGTTCAATAAAGCGAAAATACGAATTCTTTGTCCTTTGTATGACAACGGCGTTCGATTGTTTGTTGTGTAACGAATAACCACCAGCCAAATTTTAGTATTATTGTAGTCATTACTTGTATAAATATGATGCTTACTATTCAATCCGCCACCGATATAGTTTTACGAAACACCTTTGATTTTGGCACAGAAACCATTCCACTCGTTGAATCTATCGGACGAGTGCTGGCAGAGCCTTTAATTGCAGACCGAGATTTTCCGCCGTTTGACCGCGTGACGATGGATGGGATTTCGATTTGTTATAATGCTTTTGCAAATGGGCAACGAGATTTTTTAATAGAAGGATTGCAGGCAGCGGGAGCAGCGCAGTTGACTTTGAAAAATTCTAAGAATTGCCTGGAAGTAATGACCGGAGCGATGCTGCCGCAAGGCACGGATACAGTGATTCGTTATGAAGATGTAATGATTGAAAATGGTGTTGCCAAAGTGCAAATAGAAGAAGTGACGCGAGGTCAAAATTTACATCGAAAAGGGAGCGACCGAAAGCAGAAGGAGGTAATTGTGCAACCAAATAAAATAATTTCGGTGGCAGAGATTGGCGTAGCAGCGACCATCGGAAAGGCACAATTGCTGGTAAAAAGATTACCCAAAGTAGTTATTATTTCTACTGGCGATGAGATTATAAATGTAGAGGAGATACCGCTGGCGCATCAGATTCGCACGTCGAATAGCTTTGTTATACAATCTTTGTTATCAAAATGGAAAATGGAAGTGAAACAAGTGCATCTTTCTGATAATAAAGAATTAATAATTAAAGAATTAAAAACCTGTTTGAAGGAATTTAATGTTTTGATTTTAAGCGGCGGGGTGTCGGAAGGGAAGTTGGATTACGTGCCAGAGGCATTGGCAACGTTGGGTGTGGAAAAGTTGTTTCATAAAGTGCAGCAGCGACCGGGCAAGCCGCTTTGGTTTGGAAAAGTGCCAGGTGGAGCGACCGTGTTTGCGCTGCCGGGGAATCCGGTGTCGGCATTGGTGGGTGCGGTGCGGTATGTGGAGCCGTGGTTGCGCAAATGTCTGGGTTTGGAAGCGGTGGAGGAAAATTTTGCGGTGTTGACAGAAGAAGTTTTATTTAAACCCAACCTGACGTACTTTTTGCAGGTTCAATTAAGGACAGATGAAAATGGACGGATGTTGGGGAAGCCAGTGGCGGGTGGTGGTTCTGGAGATTTAGCGAATTTGGTGGAGGCGGATGGATTTTTGGAATTGCCGATGGGGAGGGAGGTGTTTGAAAAAGGGGAAGTGTTTCGGTTTTGGGGGTATAGGTGATATTGGGATATTGGGATATTTTTTTCGCTATTGGCGTGTTCTTTTTTCGCAGATGATGCGGATATTTATCCTTGAGAATTCAATCGAATTGGTGAAAAGCTGTGTTCTTTAAAGAAAATAATTATGCTGGAAAAGTTTACGCATTTAAATACTGCTGGAAATCCCTCAATGGTGGATGTAGGGGAAAAAGTAGCGACGAGGCGGCTGGCACGAGCGCGGAGTGTAGTAATTTTGAATGAGGAAATTCTGAATTTGTTAGAAAAAGAGGAGATTCATACGCGAAAAGGACCTGTGTTTCAGACGGCGATTTTGGCGGGCATCATGGCGGCGAAGCGCACGGGAGAGTTGATTCCGTTGTGCCATCCGATTGGGATGGACAATTGTCAGATTGAGATTCGAGTAAATGAAAATAGAGAGGTGGTGATTGATTGTACCGCAACGGTGACGGCGAAGACGGGCGTGGAGATGGAAGCGATGGTAGGTGCGAGTATTGCAGCGTTGACTATTTATGATATGTGTAAAGCATTTTCGCATGAGATTATAATAAAAAATATAATGTTGATGGAAAAGACAGGCGGGAAACGAGATTTTTTTAGAAATGAATAATGAACGAATGAATAATGAAAGAATTAAAGCAGCATAAAAAGCATGGAGATGTTGCCCGACCAGATTATGGTTTTTTTGGGCGGAATGAGTGGGCGATTTTAGGGACGACTTGTGGGAATATTGAGGCGTTGGCATCTGTACTGACGAAGCAATTGTCGGGAAAATATAAAATAGCATACGTGGATGCTGACCACGCCAATACAGATAATAAAATAGATGAATATTTAAAATATACGGATAAAATAGATTTTCATCGTTTTGACACCAAACTGAAATTTGATACTTTTCAATATCGGCAATGGTTGAATGCAATGGATGTGGTGCTGGTGAATGGAAATCATTTTCAAGCGAAACGGCAGATAGTGGTGATTGACCCTAAGAAAGAGGAATCGTTGAAGAAGCGGTTGAGTCAGTTGACGGATGTGCAGTTGATTTTGCTGACCGAATCTGAACAAAAAATTTATCCTTTTCTAAAAGAATACTTGGCAGTATCCTCCCATCCTCCTATTCTCCTATCCTCTGATTTTCAAGGTATTGCGTCTTTTTTAGAACAAGAGTTACAAAAAGCGTTGCCTCCGATTTATGGTTTAGTGCTGGCAGGAGGTGAAAGTCGGCGCATGGGACAGGACAAGGGTTTGCTAAATTATCACGGGAAACCGCAGCGGGAGTATGTGGCGGATTTATTGAATGGAGTTTGTGAAAAAACGTTTATTTCTGGTCGAGCAGGACAGTTTATTGAAAGTGATTATTCAATTATTCAAGATGCTTTTTTGGACTTGGGTCCGTACGGTGCGATTTTGTCGGCTTTTCGGCAATTTCCGAATGTGGCGTGGCTGGTAGTGGCATGTGATTTGCCATTATTGGATGAAGCGAGTTTAAAAAAATTGATTCAAAATAGAAATCCTTCTAAAATAGCGACCGCATTTCAAAGTGCGACCGAGCCGTTTCCAGAGCCATTGATTACAATTTGGGAGCCGAAGGCTTATCCCGTGTTGTTGCAATTTTTGGGACAAGGTTTTTCGTGTCCACGCAAAGTATTGATTAACAGTGATATTGAATTATTAAAAGTTGAAAATCCCGATACTTTAACAAATGTGAATGAGCCGGAGGAAGCAAAAGCAGTATTTCAATTATTAAAAAAGGAATAGATAAATTTTGAATGTTGAATTTTTAATGCTCAATGAATGCCATTCAACATTAATCGTTCAACACTCAAAATTAGGTTTAGGCTTTCTGCACCTGAATACCCAATGCTATCTCGCCTGGTAATTCCACTTTTTCCCCACCATTTAAACCTTCAATCAAATCCAGCGAATTCGCCAGCGTTTCACTTTTGATATAATCACTGAATTGCTCGATAGCAGGCTGTACGGCTTCGTGTTTTTGCAATTTTACAGTAATCCGGTCGGTCACGTCGAAATCGCGGTCTTTACGAATATTTTGAATGCGATTCACGATGTCGCGCGCCATGCCTTCCGCTTCCAATGCTGGTGTGATGGTAACGTCCAATGCAACAGTCAACGCGCCATCCGTAGCGACTTGCCAGCCAGGAATGTCCTCGGCGGTGATTTCAAAATCTTCCAAATTTAAATCATAATTATCGCCATTGATATTCAAATTATAAACATTTGTTTTTTCAATAGTTGAAATGTCGGTTTGATTGAAATTACTAAATAACTCTTGCGCCGCTTTCATATTTTTACCCAAGCGCTTGCCCAAGGTTTTAAAATTCGGCTTGATTTTTTTGTTGACTAAACCAGCCGTATCCGTCACATATTCGATTTCTTTCACATTTACTTCTGCCAAAATCAATTCTTTCACACTTTCCACCTGTGCTTGAAATGATTCATCCAAAATCGGCAAGAGCAATTTTTGTAATGGCTGCCGCACCCGGATTTTCTCTTTTTTGCGCAAGCTCAAAACGAGTGACGAAATGCGCTGGGCATATTCCATCCGCTGCTCCAATGCTTTGTCAATTACATTTTCCTCCGCTTTGGTTAGAATAGTCAAATGCACGGAATCCGGCGCAAGCAGTGTGTTGTTGACTTTGGCTTTTTCTCGAATATTATCCGATAAATTTTTATATAACCAATCCGAAAAGAACGGCGCAATCGGCGCAGCCAATTGAACTGCCACCATCAGACATTCGTACAACGTTTCATACGCCGCTTTTTTATCAACCGACAATTCCCCTTTGCCCGCTGCAGATTCGTTGGAAGAGGGTCGCCAAAAACGCCGCCGCGACTGCCGCACGTACCAATTCGACAAGTGCTCATCCACAAAGGTTTCTATCAAACGCGCCGCTTTAGTTGGTTCGTAATCGGTATAACTTTCGGTCACTTCTTTTACCAGACTGTGCAATTTTGAAATAATCCAGCGGTCGAGTTCTGGTCGCTCGGCAACTGGTATCACATTCTGCTCATCAATAACAAACTTATCCACATTCGCATAAAGCGCAAAAAAAGAGTACGTGTTGTATAACTTTCCAAAAAACTTCGCCCGCGATTCCGCAATGCCTTCCAAGTCAAATTTTAAATTATCCCAAGGCTGCGAATTGGAAATCATATACCAGCGCGTCGCATCCGCCCCGTATAGATTGATGGTTTCAAACGGGTCTGGCGCATTGCCCAAGCGTTTGGACATTTTCTGCCCATTTTTATCCAACACCAAACCATTGGAAACCACATTTTTAAAAGCCACACTGTCATACACCATTACGGCAATCGCGTGTAAAGTGTAAAACCAACCGCGCGTCTGGTCCACGCCTTCGGCGATGAAATCGGCCGGAAACGAAACCTCGAATGGCGATTTGAAAGGCTTCTCTTCTCCTTTCGCCAATTTTTCATAATCTAGCCCCCACTGCGCATACGGCATCGCGCCTGAATCAAACCACACATCAATCAAATCTAATTCGCGATACATAGGCTTATCGTAATCATGAGATACCAATGTAATATCATCAATATATGGACGATGTAGGTCACTCTCATTTATTAAAAGCTTTGATAAAAAAGCTTCGTTTTTTAATTTTTCTTCTGGTGTTAAAGCGCGTGATTTATTAGCCTTTTCAATTTCATCTTTTAATTCTTTGATTGAACCAATACATTTTGGGTGAGAACCACTTTCCGTTCTCCAAATCGGCAGCGGCACGCCCCAGTAACGCGAGCGCGAGAGATTCCAATCCTGCAAATTTTCCAGCCATTTGCCGAAGCGACCTTCGCCCGTGGAAGCCGGTTTCCAATTAATCGTTTTATTCAATTCATACATTCGCTCTTTCACTTGAGAAGCACGAATAAACCAGCTATCGAGCGGATAATATAAAACAGGTTTGTCCGTCCGCCAGCAATGCGGGTAGTTGTGGACGTATTTTTGGACGTTGAAGGCTTTGCCCGTTTGTTTCAAATGCACAGCGATGTCCACGTCCACACTCTGATAATTTTCTTCATTGCGATAATCTTTCACATAACGATTGGAGAACTCGCCGACATTTTCTTTGAATTTTCCTTGTTTATCCACCAATGTCAGCGCGCCGATGCCATTGGCTCGCGCCACTTTCATATCGTCCGCACCGAAGGAGGGAGCTGTGTGCACCACGCCTGTACCATCTTCTGTCGTCACAAAATCGCCCAACACCACTCGAAACGCATCCGTAGAGCCATTCAATTCTTCAATTGCATTGCCAAATGGTAGTAATTGCTCGTAACGAACTCCTTCTAATTTTGAACCCGAAAATGGTTCGCTCTTTTCTAAAATAGCCGGCTTATTTTTCTGTTTTTCTGGGTCAGTTGTAAACCAATTATTCACTAGCGCATCTGCCAGCACCACACTCACCGGCTCATGCGTGTACGGATTATTCGTTTTAATTTTTACATATTGGATTTTTCCACCTACTGTCAGCGCCGTGTTGGAAGGCAGCGTCCAGGGTGTGGTCGTCCAGGCAAGGATTCTAACATCTTCCTTGTCGGAATCAAACAAAAACGCGGACTTTGCATCTTTTTGAATTCTAAACATTGCCACCACCGTCGTATCACTCACCTCTTTATACGTGCCCGGCATATTCAACTCATGCGAACTCAAGCCCGTGCCCGCCGCTGGCGAATACGGCTGAATCGTATAACCTTTATACATCAAACCCTTGTCATACAACTGCTTCAACAGATACCACACCGACTCGATGTACTCATTTTCATACGTGATATACGGATGCTCCAAATCCACCCAATAGCCCATTTTGCGCGTCAGGTCGTCCCACACATCCTTGTAGCGCATCACCGTTTCGCGGCACTTTCGATTGTATTCATCCACCGAAATTTTCTTCCCGATATCTTCTTTGGTAATGCCCAATTCTTTTTCCACACTCAGCTCAATCGGCAGCCCGTGCGTATCCCAGCCGCCTTTGCGCTCTACGCGCTGTCCCAGCATCGTATGAAAACGGCAAAAAATATCCTTCACTGCTCGTGCCATTACGTGGTGAATCCCCGGCATCCCATTCGCCGACGGCGGACCTTCATAAAAAACAAAGCTATCCTTCGGGTCGCGCTCCTCCACGCTCCGTTCAAAAATCCGCTGCGCTTTCCAAAACGCTAAGATTTCTTTGTCAATCTCCGGCAGGTTTAGGTTTTTATACTCTTTGTACATTTTCTAAATATTATTTTGCCAATCTTAATTAGGATTGGTTTATAAAATTTTTGATTTCATCAATGAAAAGCCGCATATCTACAAACAAAGATTCAATTACCTCTACCGGTGGCAACGGCGTAGTGTCATAATCTGCTTTAATGCGCATTTTAAAAGCATCGCGTATGATTGCTCCGTACCTCACTTCAATTAAATCTGTATTTACAAACTCTTTATTAAACCATCCCAGCAACTGTGCGTGTTTGGAAGTTTCAAAACTGTACTTTATACCTAAAGCAGACACCGCGTAAAACATCCCATAGTAGATGCGATTTAATGCAGACGCATAACTTTCATTGGCAAGTAACAACTCCGCCGCTTTATACATTTCTTCTGCTTGTTCTAAGCGAAGTTTTACCAAACTTTCTCGTTCTTCATTTGTCATCAGGCGTAAATTCCTTCCTTAATTGCTTTTTGATAAATCGTCTGCTTCCCACGCAAACTATGCTCCAATTCCCAATCAGAAATAATCAAATCTTGCGTAATAATATTATAATTTAAATCAACTTCATACATAATAGCATTTACTTCTTTTTCAAACCGCCAATCATACTCCCCGCGCACCACAATCACAAAATCATAGTCCGAATACTCATGCGGTACGCCCCACGCGCGTGACCCAAACAAAATCACGTTTTTTATTTTTTCACCAAAAGTCGCCTGCAATTTGTTTTTTACCGCTTCCAAAATTATAGCTGTTTCCATAAAATACTGAGTTTTGAGCGCGTCTGGCATCTGCCAATCTGGTATCTGGCATCTCAGAAAACGCAAAAATAGCAAAACAAAAAGGCTCTGACAAATCGCAATCTGTCAGAGCCTTCCGTTTTTCATCAACAGCACCTCACAGATTGCGCGGCAATCCGATAATAATAATACTGTTAATTATATTTTTTGAAAAAAGCATATTCAAACTTTGCTAATCAAAACCGCAAATTACGTGCTTTAGTTCAATTTGTCAAGACTTAATGCTATCAGAAGTGCGATTATTTCAAATGGGTTATTGTAAATTACGCCAAAATTCAGCACTCCGATTCTAAACAAACTATCAATCAACTGTTTATACTAAAAAATAATATATGCAACAAAACCAACGATTAAAAGGACAAATTGCGATTGTGACAGGTGCCAGCTCTGGCATCGGAAAGGCTTGCGCTATCGAACTCGGCGTGGAGGGGGCAAGCGTCGTAGTCAATTATGGTAGCAATAACAAAGGCGCGGACGAAGCGGTGGAAGCCATCAAAGCTGCGGGTAGTAATGCTTTTGCTTTTAAAGCTGATGTGAGCAAGCAAGACGAGGTGAAAGCCATGTTTGAAGCGACTATTAAAACTTTTGGTACGGTAGATATTTTGGTCAATAATGCCGGTTTACAGAAAGATGCCTCTTTTTTAGAAATGAAACTTGAAGACTGGCAATATGTGCTGGATGTAAATCTCACCGGACAGTTTTTGTGCGCACAAGAGGCAGCGCGGGAATACGTAAAGCGCGGACCTCGCCCCGAAATTTCTAAATCGGTGGGTAAAATTATTTGTATGAGTTCCGTCCACGAAATCATTCCTTGGGCGGGGCACGTCAATTACGCAGCTTCCAAAGGCGGCGTGATGCTTTTGATGCGTTCGATGGCGCAGGAACTGGGTAGCAAAAAAATTCGAGTCAATAGTATTGCACCGGGTGCTATCAAAACGCCGATTAATTATGATGCTTGGCACACGCGGGTCGCAGAGGAAAAATTGTTAAAACTTATTCCTTACGGGCGCGTAGGAGAAACGATAGATGTGGCCAAAGTATGCGTGTGGTTAGCTTCTGACGAGTCCGATTACATTCATGGCGAAACGATTTTCGTAGATGGTGGCATGACGCTATATCCTGGTTTTGAGGATAATGGGTGATAGAAATTTTAAGGATATCATAAATGTAAAAAAGAGCTCCAAAATTTGGAGCCCTTTTTGCGGATCGGAGGGAATTATATTTTAAATCTATATAATTCGTTATCAATAATTTAGAAAATAAAGGAAAATTTTTTACAAATTATTATATAAAATAGCCAGTATTGTTAGTCATTAATAGACAATGGGTTTGAGTGTCTTTTGATTATTGGATTTGGTATCTGTTTTTTTTTCGACTTGCCACCGTTAAAACACTATCTGCACCATCCGTTCGCACTTTTTGAATAACCGCTGCTGCTACCTTTCTACCCATTTCCAGCCCTACTTCATTGTCGGTGCGGAAATGAATGCCTCCCTGAAAGCGAGATTCTGCGCCTTCTTTAGCTTTTTGCTGGAAATAAGCTTTTTCTGCCGTAAAGAAGTAAGCATACAGTTCAGCCGCCACGCTGCTAAGCATCGCATGCCCAGAAGGATAACCGGGGAAGGGCGGCGTTGGTAGCAATGCATGATAGGTCGTATCATATTGATCGGGTCGGATACCCCAATACGCATATTTAGCATCCCAACAAGCTGTAAAACCATCGTATGTGCCAACTGCAGTAATCGCATACAATCTGGCTGCTGTTGGCGGATTCAGATGAAGGTTGTACTCGAATATTTTTTTGTGCAACAAATCCTCCCAGGCAGGCTGGCTTGCCCAATAAAAAGCATTGGACTGGGAGCGAAACGTTGGTTTGAAGTTTTTTAACTCTGCCATTGCATAAATGAAGTGTTTTTTATGCAAGAATAGCGGATTAAAGAAAGCACTGCAAGCGGGCGTCAATCAACAACGGATTAGCGTAAACAAACAACGTAATTAGGTCAATCATCTAAATAAATTATCCCCTAAATTGCAGGATGAAGATATCAATCAATAAAGAGCGGTTTAAATTGTATCTATGGATTGGGCTTGCTTTTTTATTGCTAAATCTGTTTGGCGATTTATTAAATGATTCTACGAACTTTGTAAAAATGATTGTAAATAACATTTGGTTAGTTATCTATATTATTGTTATCAATTTTATATTATTCGAATATACCCTGCCTTTTATAAAGCTCACCTGGAAAAGAATGCTGGCAGCACCTTTTCTTTTATTTACGCATTTGATATTTTATTCTTTTGGCGTATACATCTGGCGGCTTATTGGAATTGCATTACATATTTATACCGCTTTAAAAACATTCGACTCCATACAAGAAGGCGTCTCTAATTTAATGGGATTTAGTGTGGGTTCCATTTTCTTTTTTGGAATTATAAAATACACGTATGATTATAGAAAATTAAAGGAAATGGCGCAACAACTGCGTATCGAAAAGCAAGAAGCAGAATTAAACTATCTCAAGTCACAAACGAACCCGCACTTTTTATTCAATACGTTAAATAATATTTATTCATTGGCAAGAGATAAGTCAGATCTGGCGCCCGAATCCATTTTACGACTGTCGAAAATATTGCGTTTTATGCTGTACGAAACCGGTGGAGCATATATTGCGATAGGAGAGGAATTGAAAATTATGAGTGACTATATTGCCCTTGAAAAATTGCGATATGATGATTCTTTGCGTATCAATTTTAACTATGATATTGAAGATATGAAACAAGCCTTACCGCCACTATTGCTGATTCCATTGGTCGAAAATGCATTCAAACATGGCGTATCCGAAACAAGAAGTCAGCCTTTTGTGGATATTCATCTTTCAGTGAATCAGCGGCAGTTGGCATTTTTTGTAAAAAATTCTACAGAGGCATTTCCAGGAGAAGCGAGTGTAAAAGAAAATATTGGTCTTTCCAACCTGCGGAGACAACTGGAATTGCTGTATAAAGATTACAATTTATCTGTTCAACAAGGCGAATCTGCGTTTACCGCTACTTTAAAAATAAATTTGGCAAGCCATGTCTAATATCAAGTGCATTATCATAGAAGATGAGCCATTAGCAGTAAAAGTTTTATCAGATTATATTTCGCAAGTACCGTTCTTAATATTACAAAGCACTTTTAAAGATGCTATTCTTGCAACCGACTTCTTGCGGGATAATCCTACCGACCTTATTTTTTTAGATATTCACTTGCCGAAATTAAAAGGCATGGCTTTTTTAAAAACGCTCACCCATCCGCCTGCGGTCATTATTACTACTGCTTATCATCAATACGCCGTGGAAGGATTTGAACGGAACGTAACGGATTACCTGTTAAAACCTTTTGATTTTGAGCGTTTTCTAATTGCTGTCAATAAAGTAAAAACTGCAAAAGGAGAAAAACATCAACTTAATGAAAGCCAAGAAATAAGAGATTTTATATTTCTAAATGTACAAAAAAGAAGGTGAAAATTTTATTCTCCGAGCTTGTCTATATTGAAAGTCAGCGGGAATACATCAAAATCGTGACTACCAAAACCGCCTACCTTTCCAAAATGAGCACGCATGAAATGGAGGCGCTGTTACCTGCCACTCGCTTCAAACGAATTCATCGTTCCTTTATAATTTCATTAAATAAGATTGACTCCTATACCGCCGAAAGCGTGGAGGTGAATGGCATGGCGATTCCCATTGGTAGGGGCTATCGGGATGTGATAGAGAATTTGTAGGGTTTGAGATCAACTTCAATTTGTTAAATATCAATGTTTTAGATTATTTTTTTTGTTTGTAAATAACTCGTAAAAATAGTTTACAATAAAAATATTGGTCTGATTACTCGAATAATGCTTTGAAATCGGCAAGCGAAATGATTTTAACGCCTCCCAGTGATTTGGCATTCAACAGTGGTTTATCCCCTGTTACCAAATGAGTGGCTTCGCTTTCAATGGCTACGTCAAAGAGGTAATTGTCTTTTGGGTCGGGAGATTGGTCAAATGTGATATTTGGATTTAATCCAATGGTAAGTTGTTGATGGATTGTCAGGTAGGATTCAATCGGTTCGGTCAGATATTTTTTTAATTTCGAGCGACTTAGCACGTCTTTTAGTTCTGCAATCAATTCCGGCGAGGTGTACACCTGTAAATCATTTTGGGCGATAAGAATCGTGAGTTCTTGAGCGCGGGACATAATGAAGTAACTCACCCAAATATTTACGTCAATGACTATTTTGCTGGGCTTCATAACGCTCTTTTCTTACTTGGTTTACCTCTTCTACAATTTCGTCCATGGTAATATCATTTGGCAAAATTGATTCGTCCAACCGTTTTGCCTCCGCCATTAAAATTACCCATCTGATTTGTTTTAAAACATCTTCTAACTGCGCATCAGAAAGTCTTGAAGCCAATACTTGCACTTCTTCCAACTTTTCACTTCGAGTTGCTGCTGTCATAACGTTTCATTTTTTTCAAAAATAATCAATTGCTACCATTAATACAAGAGATTAGAATAGAGGAGCTATCTTATAAAATTTGCGGAATGGGAAACAATGTAAACTTTTTCTAACTCATATCAAATATAAAAGGGTTCCAAAACTTGGAACCCCTTGCGGACCGGACGGGACTCGAACCCGCGACCTCCGCCGTGACAGGGCGGCATTCTAACCAACTGAACTACCAATCCATTTTATCTGCACTTTTTCTTCAAGTGCGAGTGCAAATGTAAAACAAACTTCCAAATGACGCAAGTGCTGTTTACAAAAAAATGAAAAAAAGTTGGCTGCCTACACTTTTACTGTGGGCTTATTACTAACTTTGTTTGCTATTTCCAAAAACAACTCCTACGAACCCGAATACAAATCAGACCTAAACTTGGGCAATATGGTTTTTTTAGATTTTGAGAAACCCCTTGAAACTTTGTATGAGCAGCTTGATAAAATCAAGCAGGTGGGCGAAGAAGGCGAGGTGGACGTGACTGTGATGATGAAGGAGCTGGAAACCAAAATTAAAGTCAAACGCAAGGAATTATACACCAACCTGACCGGCTGGCAAAAAGTGCAAATTTCCCGACACCCGGAGCGTCCGTATACTTTATTCTATATCAATCAGATGTGCAAAAAATTTATCGAATTGCACGGCGACCGAAATGTGAAAGATGACAAAGCAATTGTAGGCGGCTTGGCAAATCTGGATGGACAAACGGTCATGGTCATCGGGCATCAAAAAGGAATCAACACAAAAATGCGCCAATTCCGCAATTTTGGAATGGCGAATCCCGAAGGCTATCGTAAAGCCTTGCGCTTGATGAAGTTGGCCGAGCGTTTTAATTTTCCGATTATTACACTCATTGACACGCCGGGGGCTTATCCGGGATTGGAAGCAGAAGAACGCGGACAGGCAGAAGCGATTGCGCGTAACTTGTTTGAAATGGCACAATTACGCGTACCAGTTATTTGTGTTATCATTGGAGAAGGTGCTTCTGGCGGTGCGTTGGGAATTGGTGTAGGCAATAAAGTGTTCATGCTTGAATATTCGTGGTACTCGGTCATCTCACCTGAGAATTGTTCTACGATTTTGTGGCATAGTTGGGATTATAAAGAACAGGCAGCAGAAGCCCTCAAGCTCACGGCTGACCATATGTTTGACTTTGGTTTAATAGATGGCATTATAAAAGAACCCGTTGGTGGCGCGCATGGTAGCCCGGAGGAAGCAGCGAAATTATTGAAAAAACAGTTGAAAAAAACCATCGCCGAGCTGCAAGAATTATCGCCGGAGCAACTGATAGAAGCGCGGATTAATAAATATGCGAATATGGGCTTTTATGATATTGTGCCGGAGGTGGAATAATGGAATATTGGAATACAAGTGTGGCAAATTTCCAAAATGTGTCACATTTATTAGATTCCAAAATATTATCGAAAAACGAATTTACACAACAGAGGCGAACATACATTCAACACATGAGTCTACTACAAAATATTAAAAATCGCATTTTCAATCGCTCGTTGCAGCAGTTGGGACGGCAAAATCAGGCGACACGCAAGTTTCCGGGTTTTGAAAAAGCGCAATCCATTGGTATTTTATTTGATGCGACGGAACTGAGTAATCGAGAATTTGTTTTGCAATATGCAGACCAACTCAACAAACGTGGTAAAAAATTGAAACTGCTTGGCTTTTTTGATAGCAAATTGGAAGAAACGAATTTTACTTTTCCATATTTTAACCGTAAAAACCTTGACTGGGTAGGCAGACCAACTGGCGAAAAAGTGCGCGATTTCAGCGAGCAAGCATTTGACCTGTTGATAAATCTGGATAGAATAGCCAAGCCGCAAACCGAGTACGTCTGCGCTATGTCACGAGCGCACCTGCGCGTAGGACCCGTAAGTGACCATACTTTTTGCTACGAATTGATGCTGGACAAGGCGGATACGAAGGATTTAAAAACGTTTATTCAACAAATGGAATTCATACTGGAAAAGACCAATTCCCGACGACATGAAATTACAAATGTTTAGCGGCACTGGCGTTGCCCTCATCACGCCATTCAAAAATAAAGCGATTGATTACGCAGCGTTGGAGCGCATTATAGACTACGTGATTCAAGGCGGCGTGGATTATCTTGTCTGCCTCGGCACGACGGGTGAAGCGATAACGCTCACGTCCAAAGAATGCCGCGAAGTGCTGGATTTTACCATTAAAAATGTAGCAGGCAGAGTGCCGATTGTAGGCGGTTATTTTGGTAGTAATTTTACAGATAAATTAGTTGATTTTATAAAAGGCTATAATTTGGAAGGCGTGGACGCGATTATGTCCAGCAGCCCAGCGTATAGCAAACCCTCGCAGGAAGGTATTTATCAACATTATAAAGCGATTGAAAAAATATCGCCTGTCCCAATTATTATTTACAATGTGCCGAGCCGTACTGGTTGTAATGTAAAACCGGAGACAATTCTGCGGTTGGCGAATGAGAGTGAAAAATTTGTAGCGGTGAAAGAAGCAAGCGGTGATTTGGTGCAAGCGATGAAAATTTTAAAAAATCGTCCAGAACATTTATTGGTTCTCTCTGGCGATGACCCACTTACTTTGCCGTTGATTGCCAGCGGCGGAGATGGCGTAATTTCTGTGATTGCCAATGCATTTCCGACGCAGTTTAGTGATATGGTACGCGCAGCGTTACAAAATGATTTTGATACCGCCCGACGATTGAATGCAGAGTTATTGGATATTCATCCTTGGTTATATTGCGATGGGAATCCGCCTGGTATCAAAGCTGCGATGTCTATTTTGGAATTGTGTAACAACGAATTGCGCATTCCACTTACGCCGGTTTCTGACAATACGTTTGAATGTTTGAAGCGGGAGATGGCGAATGTGTCGAGCTTAATGCGGGTGTGAAATTGAGGTAAAGGTTTAGATTGAGGTATCCAAAATAGCGTAGACGATATTAACCATAGAGGAAACAACGTAAAGCTCGTCTAAACTTTGTGTTCTTTGTCTCCTCTGTGGTTGAAAATAAACGTGCTTTAGTACTCTTTTTAATTAAATTTAAATCCTAAAGTCAGCAAAAACTGGTCGCTATTTACATCATTATCAACGAATTGTTGTGGTGCTTGCGAAGTTAAATAGGGAAGATGCGTCTTTTTATACATGAAACGGCGGTACGCGAAATCTACAAAAAACGATTGTCCGCGAAGCCCAATGCCTGCGCTGAACGAGTTATTTACGGTGTCATCATTCAAATACGGCGAATAATGCAAGCCGTAGCCGCCCCGAAAACGAAATACATCATACGCCAACTCGCCACCAAAACGGATATTCATAGCATTAGTCAATTGATTTACAACACTATCGTTTGCTTCTTGTTCGTCTTCTATAAACTCGTCATAACGGAAGCGATTTTTTGCGTAATCCGCATATTCTACCTCGCCAGACAAAAAGCCCCACTTGCCTACGACCACACCCGCACTGCCGATATAGCGCCAAGGCGTACGCAATTTGTATTCAAACAAACCATCAGGTGACAACTGTGGTTCGCCATTATTAACCACTCCACCATCCGTATAATTGTAGGTAAACGAAGAATTATAGCTATCTTCGAGTTTGAAAGCAGTCGGAGAATGTACAGCAGCACCCAATCGGATTGCCTGATGTGGACGCACAACTAATCCGACTTTAAAATTCACACCCAAACCGGTGGTTGTCAAATTTTCCTCGTATTCTAAATCATCGAAAAAAGGAATATTGCCATTTGCACCAGTTCCATTATCAACCTCGGTATAAGTTTTATTTTCGGTGAACGTGACAAAAGGCAAGCCAATCGTGGCACCAATCAAAATGCGCTCTTTATAATTACCGGCTAAAGACAGCACCAATTCACTGATAGAGCCTTTCGTGACGACTCTTTGCTGTTTGGAAACCAATGCGTCGGGTGCTAATTCAAAATCAGATTCGTAGAAACCATCTTGCGGGTCGTCTATATCATAAATGGCATTTCCCTTATACGCCAACCCCGACTCGAAATCATCCAAGCCAAAATCGCTGTTTGCCAATTCTAAAAAACGGTCGGTGATGGAGCCTTTAGAATCGCCGCGAAATAAAAACTGTTGATTGAAATTCGCTACTCGATTCAAACCAATTCCAAAATTCACACCTTGCCAGTCGCCACCACGCGGCGTACCAGCTATGACAATCCCAAAACCTGAAAGATTGAACGCACCGCGACTGTCTTCCGAAAAACGCGAATTCGCATCGTTCACTAATTTGGATTGAATCGTAGTAGCAGCAACTGCGGGCGTAAAAATAAACTCCGAGCGGCGATACCAACCCAACCCTGCCGGATTTGTACTCAACACCGAAAAATCCGCACCAAGCGCGCCCAATGCACCACCAGAACCTACCGAACGTGCCGTACCGCCCACATCAAGTATAGAATACCGTAACGCATCTGTCGCATTTTGCGCTTTAACAGACATTATGCTCAGAAAGCTAAAAAGGATGATAAGACCATTTCTTATTTTCATCGTTTCCTCTTGGTTTTAAAAGTATAAAAATAAAGGGCGAATGTTTGTGTTTGTTTAATGGCAGTGTGGCGCATTTACAAAATGTGCCGCACTTACTGGAAAACCTGCTTAAACGCTACGAAAAAGCGTAAAAAAAGTGGGTGGAAATGATTACTACATCCACCCACTGTTGTTCTACACAATAGTTGTGATAGAACGAATTCCAAATTAGTTACCGCCTCTGCGAGAAGAGCCACTGCTACGTGGACTGCTGCTACTGCCAGAAGAGCGACTACTGCTGTTATCCCTTGAAGGCGTTACGCTGCGTTGCGGTTCAGAGGAGCGGGTGCGCGGCTCTGCCGATTCGCGTGTGCGCGGACGAGACTCGGAAGGAGTGATCGTTCTTTCGCGTTGACGCTCTGTATTTTGGCGGGGCGTTACTTCTCTTTCTCGCGGTGTGCTACCCGATTCTACAGCTCTGCGGCGCTCTGACTGCGCTCTTGCTCTTTCGGAAACCTCGCTATCTGAACCGCTGTCCCGAGTGCGTACATCCGGTGAAGACACAGCGGTGCGTGGATTAGTGGTTGCAGGTACGTCTCTACGAGTTTCGCGGTCATTTGCAGTGGGTACGCGCGTGCTACCGGACTTGCGTGGACCGTAACTACTGTTATTGCGAATGTTATCTATTGTGTTATAAGAATAGCCGCTACCCCAAGTTGGTGGGCAGTAGTAGCCGCCGCCAAAATTGTTGTAATAGTTGTTAAAACCCCCGTATCCATAGTAGCTCGGTCCAAAATTGTTCCAAGAATTCAAGCCGTAGCCAAAGCCACTATTCCAACCGTTGTACCCATAACCACCAAAATCATTCCAACGATTCCATCTATTTCTACCATAGAAATTGTTGAATGCAAACGAGTTATCATAAATCAACATCGTCATGCCTGGACTCATGAATGGGTCATAATAGGACATATCTACATAAACGGGGTCAAAAAAGCTAAATCCATAAAATGGACGCTGAAAACGGCGAATCCGAGAAGAATAATAGTAGTCATAATCCGTATAATAGTCGGAAGCTTCGTTATCGAAATTTTCTTGCTCGTCATCCGCGCGAGTGTAAATTTTTTCGCTTTTGTAATCGTTTTTTGGGGCGGTATAATCGTCCGAAAAAACTTTATCCTTTGCAGGATCATAATACATATCGTCGTACTGTTGTGCCGAGAGATTGCCAGCCGCCAAAAATGCGACCAACAATGCTATTAGTTTATAATTTTTCATGTGAAGCATTTTTTCTGAATTAGAGATGTCGTTTCTTTACAACACCGAATTTATTACTTTTGTGCCTGATTTTTCGTTAAAAGTATATTAAACCTGATTTTTTTTGTGTTAAAGTCTTTAAAAATACGAATTTAACAATTGTTAAAACAGGATGATAGGGTATAGGTTGAAAAGTTGATGGGTTTCCGCTGCTTTCACCCAATCACCCAATCACCCAATCACCCTTAGAAAAATGGCTAAAGAAATTACCAGTAGAAGCGAAGATTATTCCCAGTGGTACATTGACATTGTAAAAAAAGCAGAGTTGGCGGAAAACTCGGCGGTGCGCGGTTGCATGGTCATCAAACCAAATGGCTTTGCCCTGTGGGAGAATATGCGTGACCAATTGGATAAAATGTTCAAAGAGACAGGACATCAGAATGCGTATTTTCCACTCTTCGTACCCAAAAGTTTATTTGAAGCAGAAGAAAAAATGGCGGAAGGTTTTGCCAAAGAATGTGCGGTGGTGACGCATTACCGATTGATAGCTGACCCTGACAATAAAGGGAAACTAATCGTAGACCCTGCCGCTAAACTCGAAGAGGAACTCATCATTCGTCCGACTTCGGAAGCCATTATTTGGAATACATATCGGGACTGGATTAATTCCTATCGAGACCTGCCACTGCTCATCAATCAATGGGCAAATGTAGTACGCTGGGAAATGCGCACCCGCTTGTTTTTGCGCACCGCAGAATTTCTCTGGCAGGAAGGACACACGGCACACGCCACGAAAGAGGAAGCAATTGCGGAAACGGTGTTAATATTAAACATTTACGCTCAATTTGCAGAAGAATGGATGGCGATGCCTGTTATTAAAGGTCGGAAAACCGAAAATGAACGCTTTGCAGGTGCGGATGACACGTATTGTATTGAGGCGTTGATGCAGGATGGGAAAGCGTTGCAAGCTGGAACCTCCCACTTTTTGGGTCAGAATTTTGCGAAAGCGTTTAATGTGAAGTTTTTGAATGAAAATAACCAGCAGGAATACGTGTGGGCTACGTCTTGGGGCGTTTCTACCCGTCTGATTGGAGGATTGATTATGACGCATTCGGATGATGACGGATTGATTATTCCACCTAAAATCGCACCAATACAAGTGGTTATTATTCCAGTGCCAAAACCCAATGAAGCCATTGACGAGGTAGCGCGTACCATCATGCAAGCCTTGAAATCAAAAGGGATTAGCGTGAAATATGATACGGATGTGAAAAAGCGTCCGGGTTTTAAATTTGCAGAGTATGAAATGCGGGGTATCCCGGTGCGACTGGCAATTGGCGAGCGCGACTTGGCAACGAATCAAATAGAAGTAGCCCGCCGCGACACCAAGGAAAAAACGATGCAGCCAATAGCAGGCATTGAAAATTACATCGAACAATTGTTAGTAGATATTCAACAAACTTTATACGACCGCGCGTTGGCTTATCGCAATGAGCATATTACAAAAGTAGATACATTCGAAGAATTTGAAGCAGTGCTGGATAGCAAAGCGGGATTTGTACTTGCGCATTGGGATGGCACGACGGAGACGGAGGAAAAAATTAAAGAGCGCACCAAAGCGACCATTCGCTGCATTCCATTGGAGGGCGAAATGGAGGCTGGCAAGTGCATTCTCACAGGTAATCCGTCGGAGCAGCGGGTGTTGTTTGCACGGGCGTATTGAAGATATGAATGGTCAGACGACTTTGGAGTCGTCTGACCATTTGCATTTCATTTTTTAGAAGCCTCTTCGTTTACATTCAAAATACGTTGCAAATCGGCGTCTCTCAATTTCAATAAATCACTTTTCGGCAGTCTCTTTAGGAGCGTTGCCCACTTTACATTTTTATCAAAAAGAGCAGCAAACATCGGAATTGCTTCGTTTATTTTACCTGTATTTGCCAGATTTACAGCATACCAAAATTTCATTTCTTCGTTTTCGGGAAATAATTGATTTGCGGTAGCATAGTGTTGCATTGCCTCTTGTAGATTACCCTTTTCCATTGCTAAGTCACCGCGATTCATAAAGTCATAAGCGCGGTGGGTTTTCAACAAACGCTTCAATTCCGCAATAGGTGTCGGATGGTCGTCTACGCGTAAATCTACTTTTCGGTCTACCCAACTTTGTCCGGTATTTTGAGCGGAAACGACTAATAAGGCCGCGGATTGCTGCCCTCGAATATCGCCGCCGACCCGCTGTGCCGCTTCTAATGCCAAGACTAACCGCTCTGCCAAGGGCAGTGTTTTGGAATTTTCAAACGCCTGCGCCATTGCCGACCACACGCGCTCGTTATCCATCATATTGGCTTGCACCGCGAATCCATTGCCTACCAAATGTCCGGCAGCGTCAATACACTTGTCACCGGTGAAGGCAGCGGCGTTGCCATTGGCATCCACAATTCCCAACTGTCGAAATTGCTTTCCCTCATCTTTTTGAATCAATTCATTGACAACTGCTTCTGCTGAAAAACCTTTTTTCAAAAGAGCTAAACCTTCCGGTCCAAAAGCGGGATTGGCAAATGATTGGGTGGCAATCGTTCCAACACCGGCTTCTCCCCAGATAACCAAAGTACCGACCGAAAACCAGTGGGATTGCACGGCAACGCCCATGTCACCTGTGACTGGGTCATACGCTACGATGGAAAAAGTGTGGGCTAAAGGTTGGTCGCCGTAGGCGGATTGCGCGTTCAAGCGCAGTAAAGATAGCACAGCTATCCAGAATAATAGATTGATTCTCATTGTGTAAACTGTTTTTGTGAAAAAATATAATAACATTAAAATCTTATAAATATTTTATGATTAAAAATAATACGTGCCAAACAAGTAAAAGTTGCCTTTTATAGGAATTATTTTATATAAAATTTAATTTAAGTAAGGAAATCCACATTTTGTTTAAAAACAAGCGATTGATAATTAAAGAACTACGTACTGCTATTATCCATTCTGATGGCTGCCCACTGCCTACTCAAAGCTGCCTACTGACTCACCCTTCTGCCAGCGTCGTAGAAATATCCGTGCGCATTGCTTGAATAGCTGGAATCACAGCCGCGACAAAACCGATACCCATCGCTGCGAAAAGCAAATAAATTTCTTCTTTCAAAAATTCAAAACCCGTAAAGGAATACCGATACGATTGCTTCATAAATCCTGCCAACACCTCCGTACTGATATGGCTAATCGCAATGCCAATAATATACCCCAACACCGCCAATAACAAACCTTCTAAAACAATGAGTACGAATAAGTTACCACGAGAAGACCCCATTACTCGCATCAATGCCAGCTCATACCGTCGCTCTTTCAGCGAGGAATATAGCGAAATAAACACACTCAAGCCAGACACAAAAACAATCACCAACGCCAATGCTCGCAACGCTTCTTCACCCACGCCCATCATGCTGTACAAACGATTGATTTCAATAGCTGGCGTAGCCGCTTGCAAGTCCGTATTTTCATTGATAGAACGTTGCATATTTAATGCTTGATAATTACGTCCTTTAAATTGTAGCATGACAGAAGTAATATTCTCATCCGGAAAATTTAATAAAGGCGTGTTCACATCTCCCAAATCTTCGTGTTCATGATGTTCTTCTGTGGAGTCTGACTGCTCAGTGCCTACTGCCGACTGGGTACTGTCAACTTCACCATGCTCATGCACCGCCCACACACTTTGCGTATTGGTCAAAATCAATTGGTCAATCACAGCGCCACTTGGTTGTAAAATACCCACCACTACAAAAGGTTCGCCATCATTATGCTCCAGATTTTCATCCATCACCAAGCCATGCGAACTAAAAAATTTGTCTCCTTTCTTTAATTTCAATTCTGCTGCCACACTTGCGCCCAGCGTCACTTCAAACGTTTTCTCCCACAGTTTCCCGTCTGCAATTTTGGCATTGTATAAAGTTAGAATCGTATGATTCGTACCCACAATCCGATACGTTTTATAACTATCGCCCATAGAAAGCGGCACGGCAGTTTTAATAAGCGGATGTCGCGGATTCAAAAAAGCTTTCACTTCATTAATAGAAACATTGCCCGTCGGGGCATCAATGTGGTACATACTATTCAAAATCAATTGCAAAGGACTTCCCTTCGCACCCACCACCAAATCAATACTTGCCAGATTTTTATCAAATTTTTCCTGCAATTGCTTATTCAATAATAACAATAAGGAAATCAAACCTACGCCCAACGCAAACAATACCAGACTCAGCGTCATCGCCAGCGGCTTACTCGTCAGGTTTTTCCAACTTAAATTTAGTAAGTTCATAGCTTTTTGTTTGAAATTTAAGGTTTGGAAGTTTGGTGTCTGGCATCTCCCAATCCGGCATCTAATATCTACCCTCTACAAATGAATTCGCTTTTCAAATCGTTCTTTCAATCGCCCATCATGTGTCACGACCAATAAAGTTGCGCCTACTGCTTTTGCTTCGCGCTCCAAAAGTTCTATTACTTCATTGCAATTCGCATCATCCAATGCAGACGTGGGTTCATCGGCTAAAATCACATCCGGTTGGTTCACGATGGCTCGTGCGATGGCAACGCGCTGCTGCTCGCCTTGACTGAGTCGGTCGGGCTTTGATTTTAATTTATCGCCCACATGGAGATGATTCAATAATGCTGTAATTCGAGTGCGATTGATTTTTACACCCGCCAGTTGTTGCGCCAACATCAGGTTTTCTTCTACCGTGAGCGATTTTACAAAATGCGACTTTTGAAAAATAATGCCAATGTGCTTGCCGCGATATTTATCCAATGCCGCAGTTGACAAACTTTTTAAATCCGTGCCAGCCACATTTACCGAGCCGATTTTTGCGGTAAGCAAGCCGCCGAGTAAGTGTAGCAAGGTCGTTTTGCCGCTACCGGATTGTCCTAATAAAAGCCAGTGCTCACCTTTCCCACAGTTGATGTCAGGAAAATGTAACTGATTTTTACCGTCGTATGAAAATTGGAGATGAGATGTTTGTAACATATAATTGCAAAGATAAGCACTTCTACTATTTGAAAAGACAATTTGTAGCATCCACATTTTCCAGCTTGCAATAAAAATTATAAAAATTCGACGAACGGTGCATCTTTTTAATTTTATATTCGTTACAAAAGCTATTTATAAAAAAATAAAAATAAGTAATTAAATTGTTAATACCCGCCGAATATGAATTTTAATATGGTTTTATGATGCTTTATAAAAACAAATATTTGTCAAAACGAATAATAGTATTTAACTTTAACACATCATTTGAGGCAAAGCTTACCTACCTAAAATAAATTTCCCACAAAAAGTCGGTTCTGTTCGTAACTGTTCGCTAACGGGCGGATGAATCGCTTGCGTTATTCGCAAATCCCTCAAATTATAGTACCATGAAACTTTATTGGATGCGCGCCACAATGGTGGTGACGCTGGCACTCTGCTCGATATGTCAAGCAGCAGCCGATACGACTTCTATTGACAAACCAAAACCCGCGCACACGGGCAAAACAAAAACGGCAGAAAAATTGATTCAGCAATATCTGCCACAGTTAAACTTCACCATACCGGCGCGATGCAGCACCCGCATCAAGCGCTTGATACTGCGAGAAGTGATACGAGGAAGACACGAAATGGAAGCCACGCTCGGACGTGCCCAATTGTACTTCCCCATTTTTGAATATCACTTGAAAAAATACGACCTGCCCGACGAACTGAAATATATCCCGTTTGTAGAATCCCGCCTAAAAATACGCGCTCAGTCAGACATGAAAGCCGCCGGGCTTTGGCAATTTATGCCTTACACAGCAAAAAGATACAAGTTAAGAATCACCGAATCCATAGACGAGCGTTTTGACCCCATCAAATCTACGGATGCCGCAGCTCGTTTGTTGCGGGATTTGAATGAAGAATTTGGAGATTGGCTGTTGGCGTTGGCAGCATACAATTGTGGTTCGGGTCGGGTACAACGTGCCATTCGGAAAGGAAAGAGTAAGGATTATTGGAAAATAGCACAATATTTACCAAAACAGACCCAACATTACATTCCTGCTTTCATCGCTAATGTTTATATCGGCAATTATTATACAAAACATAATTTACAACCAAAAACGCACCAGTTCCATTTTGAAAATGTAAAAATCATTAAACTCCAAGATGTCGTTCGCCTAAGCGATATTGCAAAAGCAGGCGGCTATTCCTTAAAACAATTACGGATGCTAAACCCCTGTTATATGCAAGGCATCGTACCAGCCAGCCAACGCGGCAATTACCTCATGGTGCCTGCATCCAGTATGCTGCAAGTGCAAGAATACATCCACAAAACCGGAAAAAACCAAACCCGAGAAATTTTCTTGAAACCAAAACCACCCACGGCAATGCTCGATACGCCAATGTTGCGTTTCCAAGATGTAGTCGCCTCCCGTACAACCGAGCATTCCTGGTTATGCGTCATGGAGCTGGACTTTGCGTCGCTTCAAACGAGACGCTCTTAACACAAGGATTTTTTAGGAGCTTCGTATAGGGAAAAATCAGTCATCTGACTATTTTTCCCATTTTTATTTTTAGAAACGATTCATTTCTATCAAAATTATGGGAACTTTGGTCGCTGAGAAATCTATTGTCTAAAGTCTACTGTCTAAAGTCTTAAAAAAATGCTTTTACAATACATCACTTGGAATGTCTCGCCGGAAATTGGCTCCATTGGTCCGCTTACATTTCGTTGGTATGGATTATTATTCGCTGCTGGTTTTTTGGTCGGATTGTACATGGTGCGCCGAATGTTTCAAGCCGAAAAAGCACCTGAAGCGTGGTTGGACAAAGCGTTCATTTATATCGTAGCAGGAGCGGTAATTGGAGCGCGATTAGGACACGTATTTTTCTATGATTGGGATTATTATTCTAAAAACTTGGCGCAAATTCCAGCCGTGTGGCGCGGTGGCTTGGCAAGTCATGGCGGCGCAATTGGCATTTTGCTGGCATTGTGGATATTTTCCAGAACCGTTTCTAAGAAATCTATGCTTTGGATGCTGGATAAAGTCGTCGTCCCCACTGCACTCGCCGCTTGTTTTATTCGCCTCGGCAATTTGATGAATTCTGAAATTTTGGGCAAAGCAGCGGATGTGCCTTGGGCATTTATTTTTGTGAGCGAAGACCAGACACCGCGCCATCCAGTGCAGTTGTATGAATCGCTCACTTACTTACTCAGTTTCTTTCTCCTTCATTATGTCTATTGGAAAACGAACAAACGCGAGCAGCCGGGTTTTATATTTGGACTTTTCTTGATACTCATTTTTGGCTTTCGCATTCTATGGGAATATTTCAAAGAAAGTCAAGGCGGTATAGAAAGTAATTTTGGTAATATGATGAGTACGGGGCAATTGTTGAGCGTACCATTCGTTCTTATTGGGCTGTATTTTGTGCTGCGCAAAAACGTACCCCAAGCTTCAGCTTGAACTCGTAACACAGGCTTCAGCCTGAAAACTTGAATTCACAAAACGGGCTTTAGCCCGAAGCATTCCTTATCAGAAAATGAAACCAATGATAATCTTATCCCTCCTTCTAAATTGTATTTTTTGTACGACTCCAAGGCAATTGCCCGACTTCCCTTACCAAGTGAACACGCCGGATAAAACGTTCACTATGCCAAAAGAGTTAGAGGAAATCTCTGGCTTGAGTGTGTCCAAAGATGGAAAGTCCTTAGTGGCAATACAAGATGAAAATGGCATCATTTTTCTGGTTGATAAGAATACAGGTAAAATTGTAAAAGAAACTAAATTTTGGGAAGATGGTGATTATGAAGGCGTAGAAGTTGTCGGCGAAGATATTTATGTGGTGAAAAGCAGCGGCACGATTTACCGCATGGCAAAAAATGGAGAAGACGTAGAAAAATTTAATTTCTTCCTCGATGCTGAAAATGATGTGGAAGGATTGGCGTATGATGCTAAAAACAATCGCTTGTTACTTGCCTGCAAAGCCAAAGCTGGTAAGGATTCTAAAATGAAAAAGGGAATTTACGCCTTCGATTTGAATAAAAAAACACTTGTAAATGAGCCAGTATATGTAATTAGTCAGGAGGACGTACAGCAATATTTGAGCAAAACGCCCGTATTTGAAGAAAAAGAAAAGTTGCTGGAAATGTTTGGTGCTGCAACCAACGAATTCTCTTTTGCGCCTTCGTCCATCGCCGTTCATCCACGCACGGGGCATATCTATCTGCTTTCATCGGTTGGAAAAGTTCTATTTGTAATGGACTCCGCCGGTAAAATTCTACACATTGAAAAATTAAAAAAGAAAGTGCACGCCCAGCCCGAAGGTATTTGTTTCGACGCGGACGGTACGATGTATATTTCAAATGAAGCCAAAGACGGGGAGTTGGGAAAGATTTACGTTTTTAAAATGAAGTAAAATGGGTAATCCCGCCTTGCGGGACAAGTTAGGGGGATAGATTTATGGGGTAAACAGCGAACCAGTGAATGGAAGATTAAATGAACAAGTGATGCGCGAAAAAATATCCTCCTATCCTTCTATCAATATTCAAAAACACATCAACACAAAAATTTGTATAATTAAAGCAATTACCGGAATTTCGCGGTGCAATTTAAAGACTGAATCTAAAGTCTAATATCTAACATCTAAAGTCTGCCAAAAATATGAGCGTTATAGAAATGAAAGTCCCGGTTATCGGCGAATCCATTAACGAAGTAACCCTATCCCAGTGGCTGAAAAAAGATGGCGACTACGTGGAGCGCGACGAAGCCATTTGCGAGTTTGAATCCGATAAAGCCACGCTGGAATTCCCTGCCGAAGCCGCCGGTAAATTGATGCACGTAGCAAAAGAAGGAGATGATTTAGTTATCGGTGCCTTGGTCGCAAAAATTGACACGAGTGTTGCCAAAGGTGCAAATGGCGCAGCACCACCTGCTCCAGCTCCCGAAGCTATTCAAGAAAAAACCGTTTCTTCGCCGCAATCTGAGACAAAGCAAGAACCGTCTTTCCCTACGGAGGGAACGGAAAAGGGGCAACAACCCAGTTACGCGGCTGGCGTTCCTTCCCCTTCTGCATCCAAGATTTTGAAAGAAAATGACGTGCCAACTTCGGATGTAAAAGGCAGTGGAAAAGAGGGTCGCATCACAAAAGACGATGCCAATAAAGCCGTAGAAGCTAAGCAATCCGCGCCAACACCGAAGCCAGAACCCAAAAAAGAAAGTCCTGCACCACAAATTACCTTCCGTTCCCCAGACTCTTTTAGCCGCGAAACTTCCCGCAAGAAAATGAGTCGGATGCGCCGCACCATCGCCAAGCGCTTGGTCAGTGCGAAGAACGAGACCGCGATGCTCACCACGTTCAACGAGATTGATATGACGGAAGTGATGGCATTGCGCACCAAATACAATGAGCGTTTTGAGAAAAAATATGGCATCAAACTTGGCTTCATGTCTTTGTTTGCAAAGGCTTGCGCCAAGGTTTTATTAGAAATGCCCGATGTGAATGCGCAGATTGACGGCGAGGAATTTGTTTATCACGAATTTGTAGATATTTCTTTTGCCATTTCTACCCCAAATGGTTTAGTCGTGCCGCCCATTCATAATATTGAATCCTTATCCCACGCAGAGATTGAATTTAAACTAAAAGAATTGGCTGACAAAGCCCGTAAAGGCACGTTGTCGCTGGAAGAAATGCAAGGTGGAACGTTTACGATAACCAATGGTGGAATATTCGGTTCGCTCATGAGTACCCCGATTATCAATGAACCGCAGTCGGCAATTCTTGGAATGCACGCTATCAAAGAACGCCCAATCGTGGTAAATGGCGAGATCAAAATTCGTCCGATGATGTACGTGGCGTTGTCTTATGACCATCGTGTGATAGATGGCAGTACGTCAGTGACGTTCTTGGTGAAAGTGAAAAATTTGCTCGAAGACCCAATGTCTATGTTTTTGGATGTGTAACGTGCTGTACCGGCTGCTTTAAAGACAAAGGGATGACATCGCTTCAAGTGATGTCATCCCTTTTTAGAAATCCGTATAAAAATTGTATTTTCTTATGACTTTACGTGATTTTTTTAGCCTTATTGGCGCCAATCCTAGTTACATTATCTTTTATTTTGCCATTATTCCGTTCGCGGCATTGTTAGCGGGTTTATTGAGCAAAGGCGAAGGACATCTTTCTCCTTGGAGGTTTCTCTACTCTATTTTAATTTACGCGGTGTGCATACCAGGTATTTTTGCAGTCACGCTTTCTATCTATTATTTCTTGTTTGAAAAACGCAGTATTTTGGATACGGATGTGTACATTCAATTGTTGCCCATTGTCTCCATGGTACTTACCTTACTGATTATCAAGCGGAACGTAGATTTCGATTACATTCCCGGCTTCGATAAATTGTCGGGTTTGATGACGATGATTGCGGCTACACTGGCGATTATGTGGTTTGTAGACCGAACACATATTGTGGCGATTACGTACCTGCGTTTTGAAATTGTGCTGCTGATTTTTGGCGTGCTGTTGTTACTTATCCGATTTGGCTGGTCGCGGATATTTGGGTCTTCGGCGAGGCGAAGTCAGGATTAGAAAACCTATAAGGTTTTTAGAAACCTTATAGGTTTGTACTGAAAGCGAAACAAGTTTCGTCACTACTGCGTGACCTTCGCTATTTCCACATCTTTCAAAGTATAAATCAAACGATTCACATCCGAGTCATTCAACTCTAATTTGCCTTTGAGCATAACTGGTTCCGCAGAGTATTTGATAGGTTCTTTGGCGAACACTTCCATCACCGTTTCAGGACCCGCGCCGCCGCAAAAGAAGCACATACTGTATGGAAAGGCAGAAAAAATGAATTCTTTGTGGCTTTTATAACCTTCTACTGGAATGATATAACCTTTTATTTTAATTTCTTTGCCAGCCAATTTTTTAATGTCTTCGCTAAATACAGGCACGTCTACCTTGAAGCCGAGCATTTCATCATATTGTTTCTTGAACGTGATTTTGGAAAGTGTCTTCCACATACTGTCTTGCGCGACAGCCGGGTTGGTAAATGTAAGACCGATAAATAGGGTAACAGCTATTGCGACAACGAAATTTCTCATATTGGATTTGGTTTAAAGTTTGAACTGCTAAATTAACACCATTTCTATCAAAAAATCTTTTAACGACTTGTTAAAAAGGCATTTTTATAATTGTTTTTTCTAAAATAAGACCAAACACGCTTATAACGAGCCAAATTTTTTAAATTCAGGGCAACAAAACTGATATGGATTTTCATCGCCTATTCGACATTTTACCTTACCAGCAAGCGCGTTTTCCGAATAAAACGGCACTTTCCAAGCGGCGTGATACCGGTTGGGAAAGTTATACCACAGCGCAATGCCTACTGGAAATCAATCAGGTAAGTGCCGGTTTATTGCAATTGAATATTCAAAAAGGAGATAAAGTTGCGATTGTTTCTCAAATCGGGAGTCCGCAGTGGAATTTTTTTGACCTCGGTGCGCAGCAAATTGGCGCTATCGTAGTGCCGCTCCACGCTTCGTTGACATTTAAAGATTTAGAATATATTTTAAACGAAGCTGCAATTCGTGTTTGTTTGACTGCAACAGAAAGTTTGTATGAAAAAATAGCCTCGATTCAAAATACCATTCCTACGCTTCAACATCTTTTTTGTATAGAAACGATTGCTACTATTCCAAGTTGGAAAGACCTCGTGCAAGTGCCAAGTGAAGCGATGATCCTCGCTATTCAAGCCATCAAAGATTCGATTACAGAAGATGATTTGGCGACGATTATTTATACCTCTGGCACGACTGGCGACCCAAAAGGCGTGATGCTTTCGCATAAAAACATTGTAAGTAATATTAAATCTATTATGCCCTTAGTGCCAGTCAATTATCAGCATCGTACGTTTAGTTTTTTGCCGATGAGTCATATTTTCGAACGGATGGTTACGTTTAGCTACATGGCGGTTGGAGCAGCATTGTATTATCCAGAACGACGCGAAACGGCACTGAGCGATTTGCGACAAGCGCAACCACATTATTTCACGGCAGTGCCCAAAGTGCTGGAGCGGGCGTATGATACGGTGCTGCACTGGGCAGACAAACGACCTCGTTGGATTCGGCGTGTGGTGCGCTGGGCGATTGCTTTTGGAGAGCGATATGATGAAACGGCGCGCTTGCCGCTACCCGATTTTTGGTTTCAATGGCTACTGGCGGATTGGATCGTGTATCGGTTTTGGCGCAGGCAATTGGGGGGGAAAGTAGAAGGAATTATGGTAGGAGCAGCGGCGTTAAATCCAAAATTAGGCAAATTATTTTCGGCAGCGGGAATGCCGGTCCGAGAAGGATACGGACTTACGGAAACCTCGCCGGTAGTAGCGTTCAATCGTTTTGAGCCGGGTGGCGTTCGGTTTGGTACAGTTGGAATTCCGGTGCCGGGCGTGGAGATTAAAATTGATAGACCGAATGAGAAAGGAGAAGGAGAAATTCTGGTAAAAGGACCCAATGTAATGGCAGGTTATTTTCAAAAAGAAGCGGAAACACAGGCTGCCATTGACACGGAGGGTTGGCTGCACACGGGCGATATCGGACAAATGGTGCATCGGCGTTTTTTAAAAATCACCGACCGACAAAAGGATATTTTCAAAACCAGCACTGGAATGTACGTCGCGCCGCAAGTAGTGGAGAATCAAATGCGTACCAATCCATTTATTGACCAATGTATGATTGTGGGTTTTAATCGCCCGTATGTCGTGGCACTCATTCTACCTAATTTCACCGCCCTGCAACAATGGTGCGAGGCTAATAATGTGCACTGGACGGCGCCGCAGTTTATGGTATTGAATCCCAAAGTGTTACGAAAAATGGAAAAGGAGTTAGAAAAAGAAAATGAGCAACTAACTTCTCATCAGCGGATCCGAAAATTTCATCTGTTGTACCAAAATTGGTCGGAAGAAAGCGGCGAACTCACTGCCACACTGAAAGCTCGTCGTCCGGTAATTTTTGATAAATACAGCAAAGAGATTGAGGAATTATACGAATAGCAGATGTACTGTATTACTAAACAGAGACTGTTCTTATGTGGGAAACAATCTGGCATCCAACTATCTGGCATCTATTCAACCTCCAATAATAGGAACGCCCGCCTGATTGCGATTATAAATCCACACTAATAGCATGACAAATAAAAATATAAAAATAATTAAATACATCAGGCAATACCCTTTTCTACCTACGTTTTGAATTTCTGACATGGCTTGTTCATTTTGTTAAAATCGGAGCAAAGATATAAAACCGCTTCTTTTATAAAACAAACAGGCTGTGCTTTTTCCGCGCAGCCTGTCTATTTATGGAGATTTTAAATTATCGTATTTAGAAAAACGTAAAACGGTTGTCTTTGATTTTTGCGTTGTTTTTTAAAGACTGCATCAAGCGGCTCGGCACTACCGATTGCATAGCAGTTGACATAGCTACGCGCACAGATGCTAAATCGGAAGGACTTGGCGCGATGGTCGCTATTTTCTCGAGTAATTCAAAAACGTACACACCGGAAGCACCAACTATGGGAGCCGATTTAGCCCCTTTCTCCATGGCGAATGCTGCTGCAATCACCTTGGGTTCATTCCCTACATTTGGTAGCGAAGGCGTTGCAAAGCTAATGGTGCGCGCGGTGTCTATCTGCGTGCTAAATTCAGTAGCAAGTGCGGCAAAGTCTTTGCCTTTCATTCGACCCTGAAGTACTTCTCCTTTCTTCCGATTGGCAACTTGCTGTTGAATATCCGCCTTGATACTTTCTACCGAAGGAATCCCAGCTTTTTGAATATTTTTCAAACCTGCTACCACATATTTGTCAATGTACAACAGTGCTTCATTCTGGAATGAATATACATCTGAGGAAACCGCTCCTTTTTTAGCATCAAATACCCAGCGGACAATGTCGCGTGCCGTCTGACCCGTGCCAAGCGTACCCAACGTAAAGTCATTTTCTTTTAACAACGGAGAATTTTCCGCACTTAGACTGGAATCTTTTTTCACAGCAGCTTCCAATTTATCCATAGAACGGTAATTTGCCGCCATCGCCAATGCGCGTTCGTACACTGCGTTTTGTGTTTCTTCGCTCGGCACAATCGGTTCAGTAAGTGCTGCTATACGTACACCCTGCTCACTTTTCGTATATTTTCGGTCGGTTACTTCCACCAAGTGTGCGCCAAATTGAGTGACGACGGTATATAATTTATTAGGTTCTGCTTTATAAAAAATCAAATCGTTGAATGGTTTTACCATCATATTTGGAAAAGCAAAACCAAGGTCGCCGCCCTTGTCCCGAGTTGCATCACTACCAAATATACGTGCCAATGTATCAAAGGTACTTTTGCCCGTTTCAATCAAGTTTTTCAAACTATCCACTCTGCTTTGCGCAGCTGCAAGCCCAACGGCATCCTGCGCCTGAATCAAAATGTGCCGAGAGCGAACGGAGTCAGGAATCACTTTGCGTTCCACTACTTTCACTGCCTGATAGCTGCCATTTTCGATGTAAGGACCATAAACGCTGCCCACTGGAAGTTTGTATAAAGTATCAACAATCGCAGCGTTCGTAATGAGGGTAGAAAGTTCCGTCTTTTTGTAATACGTCTCATCAATGAAGCCATTATTGCGGGTTACAAAAGCCGAATCGTTATCAGTCGTTTGAAATTCGCTGACCAAATCATTTATAACCTTCTGATTTTTAGCAGAATCGGCAGCAGTTGCAAATACATCCAATACGACAAATCCTACGCGGCGGGTCTCTTCTTTCTGTTCAAACTGCGCTTTATTTTCATTTAAATACGCTTCATAATCTGCATTCTCTAATGCGATGTCAGAGTTGTCAATCTCATCAAATGCTGCGCGAACAAAGGCAATATCCACGCGCTCGTTTTGTTCTTTAAATCCCATTTCTGCCATCCAAGTCGGCGTGTAAATCGCTTTGCTTACCATTGCTGCCAGCTTGGATTGCGTCCGATCTTTTATCACTTCTTTTTCCTGATTTGCCCAAAAGGCACGAATAGAAGGATCAGTCAGGGTATTATTATCAATAGCAGTTTTGAACTCATTCAAACGCGTACGATCCAACTGACCAGTGGCTTGATCAAAAAAACGCTGCTGAATAACCGGACTTGGATTTGGACCAAATTGCAAATCCAATAACTCTGCTTTGCTCACGCCAATGCCTAATTGCTCTGCTTCCTCGCGCACCAATATTTCTTCTACAAAATAATTCCACAGACTATTGCGGCGGGCGTACACGTCACTATTTGAATTGGCATACAATAAATCTTCTGAGCGGGCGAAGTCGTTGTATTGAATTTTTTCGCCATTCACTTTGCCGAGTGTCGTGGAATTATTTCCAAACAAACTGGTAGGACCATCCGACATCGCAGACTGCACCAATAACCCAACCAATGCCAGTGCCATCAACAACACTACTACCCAAATGTACTTCCTAATTTGACTAATCATTTCTTCAACTATTTTGTAAAATGTGAATAGTGAAACGGGAAACGTTAATTGTGAGATGTGAAATGTTACGAGAAAATATTTAAATCACGGGTCACAAATTACGCATCACCAATCACTTATCCCTACTCCCAGATTACGTTTTTAAAAAAGCCCCGCAAAGATAAATTCTTTACGCCGTAAATTCCAAATTTTCTCTATACTTATTGATTGGTTTTAGGTATTTAGTATCGGGTACTTAGTATTTAGATAGAGCGTGTCCAAATACTAAATACCGAATACTAAGTACCAATTACATGAAAACAAAATCCCACGCCATGAATATTTTCAATTTTAAGTCGCTTGTCGTCGCCTAAATATTTGCGTAAGCGAGAAATAAACACATCGAGGCTGCGACCTAAGAAATAATCATCTTCGCCCCAAAGTTGTTCTAAAATCATGGAACGCTTCACCACCTGATTTTTATGCTTGTTTAAAAAAAGTAATAAGTCGGCTTCTTTTTGCGTGAGGCGTTTGGTGTGTCCATTTTCGGAAAGGGTCAAGTTGGTATGGTCGAATGCGTATTTTCCGATGGGAATGTTGGCGTTATTGGGCTGTACGATGCGGCTACGACGAAGGAATATCTCTATTTTCAAAATCAATTCTTCGATACTAAATGGTTTTGTAATGTAATCATCTCCGCCGAGTTTTAAACCATAAATCCGGTCTTCCTTCAGCGAGCGAGCCGTGAGAAACAGAATGGGAACGTGGGTATTTTTCTTGCGAATCTCTTGCGCGACGGTAAAACCATCCACTTCCGGCAGCATCACGTCCAGAATACACAGGTCAAAATCTTGCGTTTGAATAGCGTTTAATGCTGTTTGTCCATCGGCACAGTGTGAAATTTCGTAGCCTTGCAATTCCAGATTGTCGCGCGTCACAAAACTCAAGCTGGCGTCGTCTTCTACGTATAGAATGTGGGCTTTGGTGTTCATGGTTTTGATTAGTATTTGGTACTTAGTATTTGGTATCTGGATTCTCGGCTATCGTAGATAATGCGGGTTTTTTTCACGCAAAGGCGCAGAGTTTTCGCTTGTTTCTCCGTCACTTGCACACGCTTTACTCTTGGTCGCTTCATCACCTTATCAACCATTCACCCCATCACCTTTCTATCGGTATTACAATACAAACCCTCGTCCCTACACCTACTTCGCTCTCCAACGTCAACTTCCAGCCGTGTTTTTTACAAATGTTTTTTACATAAAAAAGCCCTAATCCAAAGCCTTTCACATTGTGAATATTGCCAGTAGGTACGCGGTAGAATTTTTCAAATATTTTATTTTGCTGTTCTTTGGAAATGCCAATTCCGCTATCTGCAATCATAATTTGTACGGCTTTTCCTTTTTGTATGGTGGAAAATGTAATGTCGGGAGCTTGTTTACAATATTTCATTGCATTGTCTAATAAATTGTGTAATACATTGGATAAATGCAATTGGTCGGCTTGTATGTAAAAATCAGTAGGCGCAAAATTCGTTTTAAAATGTCCGCCCATTTTTTCTACTTGTAATGCCGTCGCCGCCGCGATGTCCGTCAAAAAAGGATGCAGGTCAAAGCGTTCCCATTTCAACTCAAAATTACCGCTCTCCAAACTCGCCAATTGCAGCACATTTTCGACCTGATTATTGAGTCGCTGATTTTGTTCTTTGATGATACCCGCGTATTGGAAAAGCCGATGGTCTTGTTGCACCTGTGCATTATTTAGAAAAACATCTGCTGAAATTTTTATAGTAGAAATAGGCGTTTTAAACTCGTGGGTCATATTATTGATAAAATCTTTCTGCATTTCGGAAAACCGCTTTTGTCGTAAAATTACAAAAATAGAATAGGTGAAAAATAAAACCGTGATGAGTAGCAGTGCGGATAGAAAAACAGAGATTTGCATTTTTGTGAATAGATAACTAGCTCTTGTTGGGAATTTTATACCAAAATAATACGTAAACTCACTGTACTTTGGCAGATTACCCAACTCTAAATTGCGTTCTTTCTCAGGCGTGTAAGTGCAAAAATTACCATACACCATTTCGTTGGTATGACAATCAAAAACGGCATATTCAAAATCAATGTTAAGTGCCATCGCCTCCAGTTCCCGCTGCAAAAAATATTCTAAACTGTTGGGGTCAATCTCGTTGGCGGTATTCACTACATAATAATTGGTTGTGCGCTGCCGAACGATATTGCGCGCCGGTAAAATCGTGCTATCCAGCGCAGACAAGGAACGAGCGACATTATATAGCGCCAAATGTACCTTTTGGTTGAATTCCTCCTCATTATTATTCCAAGTATTCACCACCCAATACGCCTGCAAACCGATGATGCCCACAATGGCAATCGCGCCCAAAATAACGACTCTTGTAATGACATTGTTTTTCATAAAATTTGTTTAAAACTGGTTTGAGCCTCCAGACTCGAACCCAATATCAGCGCGTCTCTCGACACTCAATGGATACTCGTACCGATACGTATCGCGCCAGATGCCTTTTTGCATAAAATCATTTTTTACTTCCCGCATCTGTACGAAGCCGGTTTTTTCTAATACGCGTTGCGAAGCGATGTTGCGCGTATCGCATGTAGCGCCTATTTCCTTTAAATGTAGTTCGTCGCGGCAGTACAGTAGCACACGCGCCACCAATTCCGTGATGTACCCTTTATTCCAATGGTCAGGATGCAGGATGTAACCAATCAACGCTTTTTCCGCATTTTCTCTATTAATCGCAATGCCGCAGCCGCCAATGTGCGCACCGTCTTGCAAGCAAACGCACAACTCATGGTGTCTGCGCGGGTGCTGCGCTTGATAAGCGAGGGTATCTCTTATGAAAGCTTTTGTTTGTCGCTCGCTATTCGGACCCCAATTTTGATACTGCACCACTTCTGCGAGCTGGGCGTAGGCATGAGCGGTGCGCCAGTCTTGCAGCTCAAATTCTCGCACCAGTAAACGTTCCGTTGTGAATAACATTTTCATGGAGTACGTAGATTTTTCTCCCGCAGATTGCGCGGATTTTTCACGCAAAAACGCAAAGTCGCAAAGTTTTTAATTCGCACTCAGCACTTTTTCTCATCCCGACAAGTCGGGATTCGTAAAGTAGCGCAATGTTTTCTCTCATTCACTTAGTCTCCTCGGCACGCATTACCCTGTAAACTTTTCATCCTAACAACTTTTCACCCTATCCTCCCACTCTGCAAAATTTACATTTATTTCTACCACCTCCAAATCGTTAACAGCCTATTAACATCGCTATAAGTAGTTTGCCATAAATAATCGACACAAGTTAGGTGAAATGGATGGTGAATTTTGTGCCAATATGATCAAAAATATGATCCAGTGCATCGTTGAGGGTTTGCCAATTTAGAAAATCTGGGGGCTT
>Ga0163154_10000933_pt1 | contig 45517 bp, 43 predicted proteins | sample OliLakLV19MP9P1_FD_148649 | JGI IMG/M metagenome (GOLD analysis project Ga0163154, IMG submission 148649) | Freshwater microbial mat bacterial communities from Lake Vanda, McMurdo Dry Valleys, Antarctica - Oligotrophic Lake LV.19.MP9.P1 | ecosystem: Environmental > Aquatic > Freshwater > Lake >... | reverse complement strand
GGGGGGATAGGGGTGATTTAAGCTGATAATTGACTTGAAAATGTTTATCCATTGAAATTTGAAAATCATTTGAATTCAAAATAGTTGTTCCATTAACTATGATTGCCTTTTTTTTTCGGTAAAAGTGGCTTCTCTGTGACTAAATCGTATCCAACCGCTTCGCTCAATTCTTTGGCTTGTTCATAGAAGAGGCGTGCCACTTCCCAAACAATATTCATAGCAATCGTCATGGTGACTGTTTCGGATTCATTCAAACGTTCACTGGCTAATTCTTCTGCTAAACGGGTATAAATAAGCGCATATTTGCCAAAATGATCGCGTGGATTTTCTTTTGGCGTAATTTCTAGGTCTTGGCGTAATTGTGATGCGGTGCGACTCCATAACCCCTTATATAGCTTATCCGTTGTTTGAGCATACATGGTTGGTAAAGACCCTTTCCCAATGGCATATTTTGGTCTGTTAAATTTATTCAAAAAGTGGCGTATAATAGATACTGCGATTGTTGCCAATAAAGTAGGACACTTCACATGACCAGAAAAAACTATGTCTACCCTTTTACCGCCATTGTTGGTCAGGAACGCATGAAACGCGCCCTCATCCTCAACGCCATTGATATGCGAATTGGCGGGGTATTGATTCGGGGTGAACGTGGTACGGGCAAATCTACCGCCGCCCGCGCACTTGCCGCCCTGTTGCCAGAAATAGAAGTCATTGCCGATTCACCCTTCAACGATGACCCCCGTCACCCCGATGCGTGGTCAGATATTAGCCGTGAACGGTATGGGGATGGCACAACACCCCCACCCATAGAACTGCGCCAAATTCGGTTTATAGACCTCCCCGTGAGCGCCACAGAAGACCGTGTGGTCGGCACACTCGACATCGAAAAAGCCATCCAACGCGGAGAACGGCATTTTGACCCTGGTGTGTTGGCATCTGCCAATCGTGGCATTTTGTATGTGGATGAAGTGAATCTGCTCGATGACCATGTGGTAGATTTGCTTCTCGACAGCGCCGCAATGGGTGTTAATGTGGTAGAGCGCGAAGGCATTAGCTTTAGCCATCCTGCCCGCTTCATCCTCATCGGCACAATGAATCCAGAAGAAGGCGATTTGCGCCCACAATTATTAGACCGTTTCGCCTTATCTGTAGAAGTGCATAGCATCAATAGCCCGTGGGAACGCATGGACATCGTAGAACGCCATATCGCGTTTGAGACCAATCCAGAAGCCTTCCGCAAAGCGTGGGCTGAATCGGAAAAAGCACTCGGTGAGAAAATTGCCACTGCGCGGGAACTCGTTGACCGCGTGGGCTATACCAAGCGTAATCTAATGATGATTGCCACCATGACCAGCAATATGCAGATAGACGGACATCGCGCCGATTTGGTCATCCTAAAAGCCGCCCGCGCCCACGCCGCCTATGAAGGGCGTGACCGTATCAGCCGAGAAGATATTCTGATGGCAATTGAATTGGCAATCCCCCACCGCCTTAAACGCGGACCGTTTGCCGATGCCTATGTGAATATGGAATCGCTCGCCACTGAATATGACCAAACCGAAGCCACCCTTGAAGAAGGTGATGAAGGCGAAGTTCAACAAGGCGAAAACAGCAATCAACAAACCGATAGCAAAAAAAAAGCCAAGAAGTAGGTGAGACTGGCGAAGAATCTTCGCCCGATATTAACCAAAGCCAGCCTTCCCCCCAAGATGCGTTTCAACAACAAGATGCGAATTGGTGGGAAGGTGGCAAAAAGGTAGACCCTACCCAAGAATTTGCCGCCAGAAAACTCAATACCCCTCTGGATAAACTCACCCGCAAAAGTAGCGGACGGCGTTCTTATACGCGCACAGACCGCAAACGGGGGCGCTATGTCCGTTCTCGTCCTGCGGGCGATGATATGACCGACATCGCGTTTGATGCCACCCTCCGCGCCGCCGCACCATATCAGATTCAACGAGAAGCTGAAAAAAAGGCACGGGGTATGGCGTATGCGCTCAATAAAAGTGACCTCCAACGCAAAGTGCGGGTGCGCCGTGCCTCTAATCTAATTTTATTTGTGGTGGATGCCTCATGGAGCATGGCGGTATCGGAGCGCATGAATGCCACCAAAGGCGCGATTATGTCCCTGCTAACCGATGCCTATCAACGCCGTGACCGTGTGGGGTTGATTGTATTCCACAAAGACCGCGCCAATTTGGTCTTATCCCCCACCAATTCGGTGACATTAGCAAAGCAGGCGCTAGTGGATGTGCAAGTTGGCGGAAAAACGCCCCTCTCGGCAGGATTGCTCATGGCATACGAAACCACTAGACGCGAAAAATTGCTCCATCCCGATATTATGCCCCTCATCATCCTACTCACCGATGGCGCGGGGAATGTTTCGATGAGCGGAGATATTCCGCCACAAGATGAAGCGCATCGCATTGCACGGCTCATCAAAGAGGAAAATTATCGCACCGTGACAATTAACATGGAGCATGTCGCCTTTGACCAAGGGCTGGCGGCAAAACTCGCAGAAAAATTGGGCGGTCCGTGTTATTCGTTGGGGCAACTCAAAGCGGAGACCTTGCTAGAGACAGTACGCGCAGAAATCGGCAATCGGTGATTTGAGAGGATATGGTGCTTACCCCAACAGCACCATATCTTTTTCAGCTAAACCATAAAGATGTGTTACAAACAAGTCTATGGCTTTATCGGTTCTGGTGATATATTCATCCAATTCTACCCTGCGATTGCTATCAGTGCTATGCAATTTGGCATAATCAGCATGAAGTATCAATTGTGTTTTAACCAGTTCTATTAGCTTGGTTCTTTGGTCATTAGTGGCGTTAGGGATCGGCATTTTTTCCATATATTGGGTTTTCCAACGGAGTGACCCACTTAATGCACGACAGACCACATGCGCCGAGATGTGTGTGAATAGGGTAGAATTGAAGATTCCCAACAGATAATGATAATCATCTAGTGATAACCCACTAATCATGAATAGCGTGGCATTCAAATAATGATTACCTAAATCTAAAGTAAATTGCCCACGCTTGCCAACTTCTGGATACACAATTTTAGGGGTTTCAAATTCGGGATAATAAGCTGTTGTATCTTGAATTTCATACCACTGATATGTCCCACTTTTACGTCCGCCCCATTCTTGGCTATTATCATAAGTATCGGGTTTGGGCATTAATTTATCTTTATATCGTTCCAAATGAGCCAAAATAGCAGGATAACTGGTAATATCTATGCCACGCCGTGCGAAAATGATAAATTTTTGCGTGACTGGGGGCGCGTAACGCAACTCTTTACGTTTATCTACTGTGAGGTAGGGTTTAATAATTTCCGCGCTATTAGGGTCTTGTCGAATGAGCAAATCACGGGTTTGCTTGTCAATTACAAAGGCTTTATCATAGCCTGTTTTAATGCCCCAATGAATTTTAATTTTTGCGATTTCGCGCAATGGTGTGCCAACCAAAAGTAGCCTTGAAAATAGCAACTGGGCATCATCTTTGGCTAATGTCCAACCATCCAAACGCAAATAACTTCTCTCGATAAGATATTGGTTTGCAGAGATAAATTCTGGATTGCTAATTTGAGTAGCGGGCTTTTCTTGATGGGTATATTCATTTTTTCTTTTTAATTCATTATCTGATGAGCGTATGAAGGCTTGTGGGTCTATTGCATAAAAGGCTTCAGTAGCAGGTGCATTTTGCAAAAAGAGCAAACAGGCGTTGACATCTGCATTTGGAAAAACAGGCGATGTTCCAAAATCAATAATTTGATTGATAGTGAAACCGCCTAAAAATCTGCGTAAAGGTTTTCCATAATTAGCACAAAGCCACTTGTTGGGCAAGATATAACCCAAGTATCCATCTGATTTGAGAAGTGATAACCCGCGCTGGATAAAATACACATATAAATCTGCTGTACCTGCATAGACATCTGGATAAGTATCTCTGACATGATTCTTAAAATCATCACCGAGTGTTTCTTGACGAACATAAGGTGGATTGCCGATAATGACATCAAATCCACCTTCATCGAAAATATCTTTAAATGCAAATTGCCAGTCAAAGTTATCAGGTATATCTTTATTGTCTGTTACAAGGCTATTGCCTACTTTTATATGAGGTAATTCTGGCAGACGGTGACGCTCATAACTTGCCCTCAGTAACAAGTTGAGGCGTGTAACCTCAGTTGCTTGTTCATCCAAATCTACCCCGTACAAATTCTCAGTTAAAATATGCTGACGGCGTTCTTGTTCATTGGGGATAGCCGTCTTAAAATAGTCATATAAGAAATCGAATGCTTCTATTAAAAATGAGCCACTCCCACATGCAGGGTCTAATATCCGAATTTTAAGCGGGTTTGGATGGTGCTTGAGGGCTTCGCCTAATGTTTGTTGGACAATATATTTGACGATAAAAAGCGGTGTATAATAAATTCCTTGTGATTTACGCTTAATGCTTTTGAGGGTATGTTTTCCAGAAGGATCTTGTGCCTTAAAACTCAGATATTGCTCATAAACAGCCCCTAGAATATCGGCGCTAATAACTTCAAAATCATATTTAACAAAATCTGTATTACTGCCATAAAGCCCTTTGATAATATGGGCAATGGTTGTTTTGAACTCAATTTCATCTACGAGCGATAGCTTAAAGAGATTTGAATTATAATTCTCGCGGAAATCTTTGAAGAGCCTCTGTAAATCTTGATTGAATCTTTTTTCGCTCTTTTCATCTTTTACCTTATAACCAAGTCGCGGTGTTGCCTGATTCGCAATCTGGAGTAATTGAGGCGGTTGTGCTTCAACTTTTCTATCTTCCATTGAGCGAATAAAAATGAGGCGGTCAAATAGCAATTGAATAGCATTATCAATTTGGGCATGAGTATATGGTGTCGAATTGCCAAATTCTTCAAATAGTTCTTTACGCCATTGAACCAATTGGTCAAATAATTTCTCTGTAACAGGTTTTCTTTTGGCTTTTACACCATAAACTTCAGCTTTTTTATCTAATAAGCCAGCTTCAAAGGCGCTTTTAGACAAAAGCCATAAATCATCAAAGGCGACATCGGCATAATTTTCATAAGAAAAGTGAAAAAATTCTTTAGGGAAGTCGGCATTATGCACCGATAGTTGGGCAAAATTTGTTAAGACTGCCCATGTTATCCCTTTTAGATAGGCATAGTTTGTAGCTTGTTGGTTATTTTCTTCGGTTAATGGCTGTTGATTATTTTTTATCTCTAAGTAAAAAACAGGTAAATAGCCTCTTGAAGGGGTTTTGATATAAAAGCCAAAATCGGCACGTTTTCCTGCAATAGTTTCTTCAATGGTTACTTCACGGCTATTAACATCCCAGCCTAATGCACTAAACAGTGGCAGGACATAATCTTTATATATTTGTGCTTCATTGTGTTTTTTTGCATCAGTATCATTGCGGAATTTTTCCACCAAATCACGAATTTTTTGATGTGCCACTTCTTTTTCGCGTTGAATATCGCTCATAGTAGAAAAACTCCTTAAATTAAACTAAAAAGGCGCAATATATTGCGCCCACACAATCATTATATGATGCGCCCTGCCACTAAAAAGCCACAGGGCGCACCACTTCTGCATTGACATCGTACACATCAAAGGTCAAGGTGGGCAGTCGTAACACGCCGTAGGTATGTGAGGTCACGCGGGAACTTTTGAAGGTATAGATTGACCCTGGGTTAACAACACACCCTTGCTTCACTTTGACAAACATCGGCACATGCGTATGCCCTGTAATCAGCACATCTGCTTGCAACGACCCTAACATCATATCGAGTAATGTGTTCGATACGTGGTCACGATACAATCCCCAGAGATTGCTCCCTGGTTTGCCATGACACATAAATAGCTTCGCGCCATCAAAACTCCCCCGCCAATCCAATGGGAGTGTTTTGAGATAATGAGCATTTTCTGATGATAAATCATAAAACCACTCATCATGATTGCCTCGTACAGTTTGGATTTTTCGCTCACGGACTAGTGATACCACACGATTTTGTTCGGGACCTCTCCCGACCAAATCGCCCGCACACAAGATATGGTCTACGTGGTGAACATTATCCAATCTATCTAAGACAGTCTCTAGCGCCCGATAATCTCCATGTACATCTGAAATAACACCTATATTCATCCCTATACTCTTTGTGAATTCATTATGAATCCATTATAACCCAAATTCACGAATTTTCCTGATAGAGTTTAGAGAACTTGATAGATAATTTGTACGAATTTATTTGTTAAATTGCGAAAAGTCTATCTCGCCATCGGCATCACGCTTGAGATTCTTCAATGGGTCATCGGTTTTGGGCGCAGGTTTATCTCCCGATGGACGGCTTGGCGCGGGTTTTGGCGATGGTGTAACACGCGGCGCGGGCGTTTTGCGGACTCTGGCGACTTTGGCGGGGAGGGTCTGTAAAAAGGGGCGTAAAATGCTCAGATAGACCGCCATGCCTAGCATCAAAATTGCCAATCCCATCCAAATAAATGCCCAAAATGTCGCGCTTATGCCAAAGCTACACGCCATCAGTTGGGCATCACTCACCCTATCACCACTACAGTTGCCATCGCCCATGCGCGTGAGATAATTAATATCCAACACGGCGTTGGTGGCGGTTATCAATGCCAAAACGGTGAGGAGCAATTGCGATAACTGCGCGGTGGCTTTCCATGCCATAGCGATGAGCAAGATGCCAAACAGCACCCCCACGACCATCGCCGTCCATGCCCCACCCGCATCGGGACGGGCATATAGGACGGTGAATATCACCAAAAATACGCCGATAACTGCGCTATAGGTGCGCGGGTGTGGATGCCGATACAACAAATAAAATAACCCAGACCCAAACAGCGCCGCCCCCAAATAGCCTGCGGGCAAAATGGCAAACCGCGCCCCGCCGACAGTGGTAGCGACACCAGAACCATCTGGCGACACAGTGAATTGCAACACCTGACCACCTGTGATAATTGCGGCGAGGCTATGTCCAGCTTCGTGGATATACGTCACAAATAGGCGTAGCGGATAGGTCACAAATGAGAGTGACGGCGTATTCCACAGCAAATAAGCGAGAATCCCGCCAAAAAACAGGGTGATGAGAGTCTGCTGACGGCTCAGACGTACTGGTTGGGGTTTTGAATTGGGCATAAGCAAAATATCCTAAATGATGATATAGTCGTTTAATTAGTGTACGTTAAAAGTGAGGAAAAAGTAACGTAAGCATCCCCATGCCTCAAGGCAGGGACGTTGAATAGACCCAATGCTTACCAGTCTCAGCCAGCAATGGCTCCGTTATGGGTGAATACATAGGCACTTCGGGGTGCTTCACCAGCCCCGAACTCTGCGGTGAACGATTAAACAGGACGAAATGGGAGCCAGCCAGTGTCGTTCACATATAAAACCACCCGATAACATTGACGAGGTGACCATAACCCGCGAAAGCGGAGACCAAAAGGTAACTTTTGATGCAACGTGTATTTGTACTCGACAAAAACAAAGAACCACTCATGCCCTGCAACCCTGCACGGGCTAGGCAGTTATTGAAATTGGGGAAAGCGACAGTTTTTCGTTGTTATCCATTCACAATTATCCTGAAAGACCGCGAAGGTGGGGATACACAACCTGTTCAAATTAAGATAGACCCCGGTAGCCAAACAACAGGCATAGCCATTGTCGCCAAATTCAAACAGAGATTGTGTTGTGTATGGGCAGGTGAATTGAACCATCGTGGTCGGCAAATTCGTGATGGATTATTGAGTCGTAGGCAGTTACGCAGAAGGCGAAGAACACGTAAATTGCGGTATCGCCAAGCACGATTTAATAATCGAAAACGCCTAAATGGATGGCTTGCACCGTCTCTGATGAGCCGTGTTTATAACATTAAAACATGGGTAAAACGATCGATGCACTATATGCCCGTCACACATTTGGCGATGGAACTCGTCAAATTCGATACCCAAGCGATGGTCAACCCTGAAATCAGTGGTGTTGAGTATCAACAAGGCGAATTATGGGGTTACGAAGTGCGCGAGTATCTGCTCGAAAAATTCCGACGGAAATGTGTGTATTGTGGCGCAAAAGATGTATCACTGGAAATTGAACATATCGTTCCAAAATCACGAGGTGGGTCTAATCGTGTGAGCAATTTAACACTGGCGTGTCACCCCTGCAACCAGAAAAAAGGCAATCAAACCGCAGACGAGTTTGGTCATCCTCATGTGCAGAAATTAGCGAAAGCAACACTCAGAGATGCGTCTGCCATTAATGCCACGCGCTGGAAATTGTACCAAACGTTGCAAGGCTTTGGATTGCCTATTGAATTAGGCACAGGTGGTCGCACAAAATACAATCGAGCCATACAAAACTACCCAAAAACCCACTGGCTAGATGCAGTGTGTGTTAGTGAAAGTGGGCAAGCCGTATTTGTCAATCCCAATCACCAACCGTTAATCATAAAAGCGGTCGGTAGGGGTAATCGGCAAATGACTAAACCCGACAAATATGGTTTTCCGCGAGCGACACGCCAACGCAAAAAAATGTATTTTGGATTTCAGACGGGTGACATGGCTAAGGCAATGGTCACATCAGGCAAAAAAGTGGGTATTTATGTCGGGAAATTGACTGTTCGTGCGAGTGGTAGTTTTAATATCACAACCGCAACAAACACGATACAGGGCATCAATCACCGTTTTTTCAAGACCATTCATCAATCAGACGGGTACAATTACATGAAAGGAGAAAGGGCGCTCATCCCCATGCCTAAAGGCAGGGATTTCCGCGCCTGACATTTCGATGACAACACCTGATGCACTCCGTTTTGGCACCGTTGGCGCACCGCAAACCACTCCCAAGAGTGGCACACCATTCGCCATTGAGCATACCAAACAATTGGGATTGGGACATTTAGAAATTGCGTGGGTGCAAAGTGTCCGTGTGACCGATGAATCGTGTGCCGAAATCAAACGTACCGCCCAAAAATATGGCATCACCTTGAGCATCCATGCGCCGTATTATATCAACCTCAACAGCCAGACATCTGAACTCATGGCAAAAAGTGATGAGCGCCTACTCGCCGCCGCCCGCAAGGGATTTTTGGCAGGTGCAACCGAGATTGTCTTTCATCCGGGAAGTTATCATAGTCAACCACCCGAACAGGTTTATGAGCGTGCTAAAGAAAAATTACTCGAAATCACAGGGATTTTGCGCGAAGAAGGTGTTGCGGTCAATCTGCGCCCCGAAACAATGGGCAAATCTGCCATGTTCGGAAATTTGGATGAGGTCTTGCAACTGAGCAAAGAGGTTGAAGGCGTATTACCCTGCATTGATTGGGCGCATTTGCACGCACGGCGGGGCGATGGCTCATTTAACAGCTATGCCGAATTTGATGATGCGCTCAAACGGATATACGCCATGCTTGGTGAACGGGGTATCAAAACACTCCACAGCCACATGAGTGGTATCGCGTATGGTGCTAAGGGCGAAAAAGCGCATCTACCACTCAATGAAGCCGATTTTCGGTATATGGAACTCATGCAGGCATTTGTGGATAATGGCGTAGAAGGCTCGGTGGGCGTGGAAGCACCAGACCCGTTCCATGTGGCAGATTGCCTCACCTTTCAGGCGACCTATCGGCGGATGATGTCGCGCAAGCAGGGTGATGTAGCAAAAACTGAGGATGAAGGGGAAGAATAGCATGGAAGATTTGACATTTATACAGACAAAAGTCGGCACGCTAGACAATGCCATTGAACTGGCGAATAAAGGCTACTGGCACATTAGCATTACCCACTCCGCACAAAATGATATGTGGTATGTCTATGGTGGAGAAATACTTATTTTTAAGGCACAACAACGCGCCATGGTAGATGTGTTTCTGTATGGCATGGGGTTTGCCATTACAGCCATGCCAGAGGGCGGATTCGAGATATTAAAAGAGACTATAGAATAGAGGTCTAATGACAATGGAAAAACCTTACCATATCCAAGGACTCGAAATATTAGGCACATCATCTACTGATGACATTTTGAAAATGCTAAACGAAAGGCATTGGCATCTTCGTATTGAGCAAAAAGATACGCATTGGCAATTGATAGATGGTGAGCAAATTGTCTTTGTATCCGATAGCTGGGATATGATTTTTATTTTTCTGTGTGGGATGGGATTGGGTCATTTGCCCGTTAACCTTGTTGACGATACGTTAGAATTCAGGGATAAAACTAATGATTAAAAGTGCGATAGCAGTCTTACAACACCCCTAACCAATAGAAATAACGAACAGGGTATGCGCCCTACACGGTTTCGCGTAAAATAGGGCGCATGACGACAAAAAACATTCTCCCAAAAATTGAACACCTGCTCCTATGGGGCATTTTGGCGGTGGCACTCATCGCCCGTTTTCGCTATTTGGTATTCATCGAACATAACATAGACCAAGCCTATCCCATTTGGCAGGCACTCAACACACTCGATAACGGCATATTCCCCACCATCGGACAAGGCACATCGGTCTTATTTGCCAACGCGCCCATGACGGGTTATCTGTATTTGCCCATCGTGGCACTCACACGCTCCATTTTGGGTGTGGAGGTGCTGGTGATTGCCCTCAACACCCTCGCGGTATGGCTTGGCTATCGGGTGGCGTGTCATGCTTTGGGGAGTCGGTGGTCGCTGATAGTCGCACTCATCATGGCGGTGAATCCGTTCCTCATCGAATATAGCCGTACCACATGGGTGCAATCACTCCTCCCCTTTTATGCCACTGCCATTCTTTGGCAATTAACCCCTGTTCTGCTCAATAAAACGCGCTACCCCACGCGCAGGCTCATCATCAGCGCCGTATTATTTGCCCTCATCGCCAATTCGTACCTATTGGCATTTTTATGGGGTGTGCCGATTGCCCTGCTCCTACTGATATTTTTCAGACGGGTGAAATGGCGCGGGGTGGTCATCGGCGCGGGGATTTTTATCCTCATCAACACCCCCTATGCGCTCACGCTCATCACCGATTGGGGCAGTATCCAAGCGGAACTATCCGACTTTGGGCAAAATTCCTCACGCATTTCGCCCGATGCGTGGGAACATGCCACACGGCTGGTCACAGGAGCGCGATACGAAATTGTGCGCGGGGTAGATGCCCCTGCTGGCGATATGCCCCTGCGTCATGCCCTCACCGAAATTTCCCATTTTATCGGTCTCATGCTGATATTTGTCGGTATCGGGCGGGCGCTGATGCGGTTGTATCGGCACCAAGCCGATAGTGACATCATGCTGATTGTGTTGATATGGTTTTTTATCCCGATTATCGTCATGAGTTACACGGGCAATCTGGTGCATCCCTTTTATCAATTACTCGGTGTGCCGATGGGCGCGATTTTAGTCGTGTTGGGGATAAAAACGCTCATGCCCGCCAAACCATCCATCACACAAGCCCGTTTTGGTGTGTTGGGATTGGGCACGATACTCGCTTGGGCGTGCTTGATGTTGGTCAATAGTGGGCGGTTTGGAGAAGAAACCGCCTCGCGCCCTGGCGCACACGATTTGGGCGCGTTGCCGATTCAAGTCGGGATGCAATTGGGCGAGGTTGTGAATGACGTCGGCGGGGCAGTTTTTGCCGATATGCCCGAATGGGTGATGAATACCTTTGCAGGGCGTACCTTTCCGCTCATACGTGACAATCGTGCGCCACAATTCACCCTATATCCCGCCGATGGTGGCGCATATATCACCGTTGGCGAAGATATTCCACGCCATATATCACAGACACAACTCACTTTGGCGGATAACACCCTCATTCATGTGTATGAATTGCCCACCCATGACCACATTTTAGAATCAGTGGCGGTGCGGATGGATGTCCCCACTACACAGGGATTGCGACTCGTGGGGTATACCCTCACCGATGACCACATCACATTATTCTGGCAAGTGGATTTTATCGGTGCAGAAGTCCCTACCCTGATTTTGGGGGCATTTGTGCATGTGTATAACACGCAAGGAGAACGGGTTATCAATACGGGTGGTGGCGCGTTGGATGGCTGGAAATGGCGCGTGGGTGAACTATTTGTAGATGAGATTCCGTTGGATTTTCCCGCCGATGGCGCTCCATTCACCATTCAATTTGGGCAATATGACGGGGTGCATGGGGTGAATTTGCAATTCGATTTCCCCGATGATAATTTGCCCGCCTCTACCGTGATGACAATTGATGTGCCATAGGGATTATCGTTTCGATTGATAGAACCGCGCTTCTGCCAGCACAAAATCCACGACCCCGCTTATGGTGGGGTCTGATGGTGTGGTGGCGGGTACTTTTTCGATGCGCTGATGCACAACATCCCCGTCAATTTGCACAACCCCAACCTCATCAGAAGCGATTTTCGTGAGATGTAACCAATCTCCCACAAAACCCGTTTTATCCCCCGCCGTGAGACAAATTTTGAGCGAGGGCGCATCACCATTTTGCGCGTATGGCGACACAGCCATCAGCACATCCTTCACCACAGCCGATTGGGTTTCATGCACCAATGCCAGCGCCACTCGGTCTTTGAGTTTGGCATAACTATGCGGGGTGAGCATATCCGCCACATTCGCGCCATGATACCCCATCGCATCTAACACAATCAGCACAGACCGCCCTTCGGTGGTTTCGCAATGCCACTGTGTGGGCGAACATGACCCGCCCAAATCGAGTAAAAGCGGTTTGGTGGGCATTTGGGCGCTGATATGCCGAATATGGGTAAATAAGCGCGGGAAATGGGTTAAATTGCCGTTGAGTTGGTGCGTATAGATAATATTCATGTGTTCATTATATCCTAAAATCAAAACACCCCAACAATGGGGTGTCTGATGTGTGTAACTCAAAAAGGATGAGATTGCGGGTAGATTAACCGCGATTTGCGCGACGTTCAATTTCGATACGGCGGGCTTCTTCGCGTTGTTCTTCGGCATATTCTGTGACCACTTCAACAATATTATTGTTGCGGTTGTGTCCACGTAATTCGCGTTGGCGGTCTTCGTGCATCTTCTTGGCAATATATTCGTTGTTAAACATAGGTGTTTTATCCTTGGCTAAACTGGTAGACTGATTTATAAATACACTATACACCCATTGTGCAAAATAAACAATTAAGATTGGATATATTTAACAAAACGTTAATTTATGTGCAATAATTCACAATATATAGAGTAGGACAAAGATTATTTATGCTTCCATGTGGGCTTGCGTTTTTCCACAAAGGCACTCATGCCTTCTGTGCGGTCTTCTGTGCCAAAGAGCAAATAAAAATTGCGCTTCTCATAATTAAGTCCTTCATGCAAACTCAATTCAAAGGCTTTGTTGATGGCATCTTTGGTGAGTCGTGTGGCAATTTGTGACATCGAAGCGACTTTTTGCGCCAATTTAATCGCCTCTGCCAGATAGACTTCCACAGGATAAATCGCATTCACCAATCCATAGTGTTTGGCTTCATCGGCAGACAGACGACGGTCTGTGAGGCACATCTCCATGGCAATGGCTTTGCCCACCGCGCGAGTCAGGCGTTGTGTGCCACCTGCACCGGGCAAAATTCCCAGATTAATCTCTGGTTGCCCAAATTGTGCCGTCTCTGAGGCGATGAGCATGTCGCACATCATGGCAATTTCGCATCCCCCACCGAGCGCAAAGCCACTCACCGCACCAATAACAGGCTTGCCGATGGTGAGCATCCGCCCCCAATCGGTAAAATCGCCACCAGACATCATGGTGACGGCGGTGGTATCGAGCATTTGCTTAATATCCGCCCCTGCCGCAAAAACGCGGTCACTACCTGTTAGGATGATACACCCAATGGACGGGTCACGGTCAAAGGCTTCCATCGCATTAAAAATTTCGCCTGTGAGTTGGCTATTGAGGGCATTGAGGGCTTGTGGGCGATTCATGCGAATGAGCGCCACACCCGCCACAGGAATTTCGGTGAGGATGGTTTCGTAAGTGGTCATCTAAAAAATCTCCTTTGCTTTGAATAAAAATGTTTTGGGATTATTTTATAACAGAGGGCATGATAGTTCATGCCCCTATGTTACTACACAGCTAAATTTTGCAATGCTTCAACCATTTTCTTGGCGGCAATTCCGCGATGACTCAATTCGTGCTTAATCATTTCATCTAATTGTCCATAGGTCTTATCATACCCTTCTGGGATGAAAATGGGGTCGTAGCCAAAGCCTTTACCCTCATCAAATTCGGCAAGGGCGATTGTGCCATGACAAATCCCGCGTGTTTGGGCAACAATGCCATCTGGCGATGCCACCACAATCACACATTCAAAATACGCCTGTCGTTTTTCTGCGGGGACATCTTTTATCTGGTCTAATAAATGCCGTCTGCGACCTTCTGCGGTATGAATATCGCCATAACGGGCAGAATAAATACCGGGCGCTCCGCCGAGTGCCTCCACGCATAACCCGCTATCATCAGACAACGCCCATTTGCCACTGGCTTTGGCATAGGCGAGCGCCTTGATTTGCGCGTTTTCTGCGAATGTCGTTCCTGTTTCGTCTACATCCATCCCCGATAAATTCACATCGCGCAGACTGAGCAAGCGCACATCTGCCCCTGTGAGCAATACTTGATACTCATTTATTTTACCTAAGTTTGTTGTACCGATTACAATGTGTCGCACTTTACCTACCACCTAATGGGTTATGTGAGATAATGCGTTCAGGATAACAAGCAGAGGGATTTTTTACCATGAGCAACCCCAAGCAACTTTTAGACAAATACGATATTCAGCCCAAAAAAAGTTTAGGGCAAAATTTTTTGAATGACCCCAATGCGTTGGATAAAATTATATCGGTCTCCGATTTATCTCCCAACGATACCGTCTTAGAAATTGGCGCAGGCACAGGTGCGCTCACAGAAAAATTGGCACAAACGGTTAAGCGGGTGGTGGCGATAGAACTCGATGACCGTCTATTCACCGTATTGGGGGCGCAATTAAACCCCTACCCCAATGTCGAATTGCACCACGCCGATATTTTGCAGGTGAATCTGCCCGAAGTCATGGGGGATGAGCCGTATGTGGTGGTGGCAAATGTGCCGTATTACATCACCAGCGCCATTTTGCGTCATTTGCTAGAGACGGCTTATCGCCCGACAAAAATTATCATCACCATCCAAACAGAAGTGGCAGAGCGTATCATCGCCAAACCACCCGATATGAGCGTTTTGGCGGTGAGTGTGCAGTTTTATGGCACACCCGATATTGTCACACGGTTTAACCCTGCTGTATTTTATCCCCGCCCAGAGGTGGGGAGTGCCGTTTTGCGCGTGATAACTCATAATGCCCCTGTGATAGATGTGCCAAGCGAGGCGCTTTTTTTCCGTGTGGTGCGGGCGGGGTTTGGTCAAAAACGCAAACAACTCAAAAATGCGTTGGCGCATAACCTCGCTATGAAATCGGAAGATGTGGTCGCATTATGTGCCACTGCGGGCATAGACCCTGTGCGCCGTGCCGAAACGCTCACCCTGCCAGAGTGGGCAACGTTGACAGAAGCATTTAGGCAATGGAGAGCAGACGGTGAATGAGCCAAGATTAAAAAAGTTCCCTGCCGAAATTTTTGGTTTGCCATATACTGATTTATCATCAGAGGCGCAAGCCATCCGCCAAGCGCAACATTGCCCATTTTTAGATGGGACATGCAAAAAACCACGTAAGAGCGAGCCACATATCAAAGTAGGAATATGCAGTGTTGGCTATAAAGTGGCATCTAATGAGTATAGACCCATAATTATTTGCCCACATCGCTTTGATTTAGCAGTGATTGAGCAGATTATTCAACAAAACTATTTATCGGGTCAAATCACCATGCTCACAGAGGTATCTTTGGGCAAAACCACAGGGTCTGTAGATTATGTGGCTGTGCATCTAACGGATGATACCATAGATGATTTTGTATGTGCCGAAATTCAAGCGGCAGGTACAACAGGTACACCGTGGCAGGCGGTGCTTGAGCATCGCCAAACGGGGCAATTTGCCAGTGATAACTATGCTTATGGTATCAATTGGGCAAATGAATTTGCCAAAACTATGATGCAACAAGCCTATAAAAAGGGGCTGTTATTAGAGCGATGGCGCAAAAAGTTGGTATTTTTTGTGCAAGATGTGGCGATGGATTATCTGGTGGCTTCATACGACACACAAGGATTACGCGAGGCACATGAGGACGACACAATTCATTTTTGCACCATACAAATGCGTTGGGATGACCAAGAAAACCGATGGAAGCAATATCTTCATCAACGCCTTAGCACAAATACCGATGGCATTCGGCGTATGCTCGGTGGGTTATCTGAAGAATCATTGCCGACACAAGACGACTTTATAGCCACATTGAGGCGAAAATTGAATCAGAAAAGGACATAACTCAGTTGTTTCTGAATACTAGCGATGTATTCTTCGCTGATGTCTATACCAATGGCATACCGATTATGGTTAAGGGCGGCAAATAAGGTGCTACCAGTCCCTACAAATGGGTCTAAGATAATACCATCTGGGGGGCAAGTAGCCAGAATAGGAATACGCAATAAATCTTGAGGAAATACTGCATAATGATTATGATGCCGATTTTTGACAGTATCTTCTGGCACAAGTCGCCATACATCGGACGGGGCAAACCCTTTTGCATGGCTTTTCATAATAAAAAAGCCTTTTTGCTCAAGTTCTCTGGCACGTCCGCTTTTTTTGCTCCCATTACCATGTAATGTGCGTTGATTACCCCTAATAGTCATACGAAAATCTACCACCAGACCATCTCGAATTTGTTGGAGTGTCTCTTCCAGTGCGTTTAGCGCATTTTGTTTTTCTTGTTCTGTGAGCAAATCGGAATTGGCAATTTGTAAGCGATATTTTTTGCCACTCACCCCAGTCGCAGAAGTCGTGTTTTCACCCGTAGATATGGGCATCAGTCGTGGTTTGATACGTATCTCATCCATGTTATAGTAATATCGTTGGCTTTTGACAAAATGAAAAATATGCTCATGATTATTTCTCAGGCGGTCTATAACGGGTTGTGTCCCTTTGAGTTTTTCCCAAATAATATCGTTTCGCAAAATCCAGCCAGTATCTTGTAGGGCTAATGCAATCCGCCATGGTATACCCATCAAATTTTTATTGACATAAGTATCGCCCAGATTCAGCCATAATGACCCCGAAGGCTTTAGCACACGCTGAATTTCACAAAAAATTTTTGTCAGATGAAGAATATACCCAGCCAACGTTTTTTCTGTGCCAATGGTATATGCAGATTGTGCTTCAGTGATAGCATATTCTCGTAGTTGCCAATAGGGTGGCGATGTAATCACACAATCTATGCTATTGGCAGGAAATTCTTTTAAGGCACAATACGCATCAGATAAAAGCACCGAATAACGGGCTTTTTTTTGAATAACGGTATGAATAGTAGCATTTTCCATAATAAAATATCCAGCAATTAGTCGCCTAAAAACTAATCGTAGCACAAAAGTGCTTTATGGGCAATCATGAGACGTTTTAGGAGATTTTTACGTATAAGTAATGTCAACTGATTTTATTGACAAAGATGAATTTTTATATACAATTGTATATGCAGAACAAATATGCTTTTAGGGTAATCTAATGCAATTGACAGAACAACATATCATCGCCAAAAACGACCCTCGCTTTTCTGTCTTGGATACTGCCTGTTTCTTGTCGAAAAATCTGTATAACGCCACTCTGTTCGTCCTCCGTCAGCACTTTTTTGCCACAGGCAAAAGCCATTCGTATGAAACGTTGGCTGAAATGTTGAAATCTAATCCCGATTATTGTGCTTTACCTCGCAAAGTCTCACAACAAGTCGTGATGCAAGTCTGTGGGGATTGGAGCAATTTCTGGGCAAGTTTGCGGGAGTGGCAAAAAAATTCTCACAAATACACAGGGAAACCCAAACCACCTTACTATAAACACAAAACCAATGGACGCAACCGTTTGATATATACCGATCAAGCGATTAGCAAAATTGCCCTCAAAAAGAAAGGACTAATCGAACCGTCTCAACTCGGTATACAGGTCAAAACGGATAAAACTGCCATTGACCAAGTGCGAATCACCCCAAAAAAGACCCACTATATCGTCGAAATCGTTTATACGGTTGAGATGCACATCGCATCACCCGATGAAAATCGCATTGCCTCAATAGACATTGGTTTGAATAACTTAGCGACTGTAACTACAAACCAACCGGTTGTAAATCCGCTTCTGGTTAACGGCAGACCGCTAAAAAGTATCAACCAATTCTACAATAAGCGTATGGCAGACCTCAGAAGTAGACTTCCCAAAGGGCAATATTACTCTGAACAGATGGGTAAATTGACTGATAAGCGCAATCAGCGTGTAAAGAATTATCTGCATCACGCAAGCAGAATAATTATCCAATTTTTGGAACAGCACAAAGTAGGGATGCTCATCATTGGCAAAAATGACGGGTGGAAACAAGAAATTGGCTTGGGTAAGCGTAATAATCAGAATTTCGTACAAATTCCCCATGCTCAATTCATTGCCATGTTGACCTACAAGGCACAATTGATGGGAATTAAGGTGATTCTCACTGAAGAAAGTTACACCTCAAAATGTAGTTTTCTGGATGATGAGCCTATTCAGAAGCACAAAGAATATAAGGGTAAACGCCTCTACAGAGGTTTATTCCAAGCGCGTGATGGGCGACTTATCAATGCCGATGTGAATGGGGCATTGAACATCATGAAAAAAGTAGTCCCGAATGTGAAAGCAGACGGGATAGAGGCATGTGTAATGATGCCTGTGCGTGTGACACCGTTTCAACCCAAGAAGAACAAACCGTGTCACACCGTTGAACAAGTGGCATGTACATAAATGTACATAAAATTTGATACTATAATGAATTAGAATAGAGATATAGAAAACTCATATAAAAGATAAGGCGCATTACATGATTCGCTTTAAGGTCAAAAAACAAAATTATGCGTGGTTAGCGGGGCTAGGAATGCTCACTGTATTTGCCCTACTTTCCCCCAATATCAGCCCACTAGCGGGAATTTTGCTCATGGGAGCGTTGGGTGTTGCCATTGTAGGCACATTGGTGGATGTTACCAGTTCACAGCAGGCGCTTAGAACGATTCAAGAACGGGTGGCACGCAGTCGGTCTGGTCAGACACCCCAAGCACAAGAAGCCGAAGCCCGCGCCAAAAATCGTCCGCAATACCGTCCGATGTCCATTCGCATGATGGATGTGGGCATTATCGCTACCCAAGCCACCGATGCGGGTATCTCGATGCGCCGTGCGCGGACAGTCTCTAAAGATGATGATGGCATCCGTCCATTTATCATCCTCTATATCCCCTCAAGCATGGCAGATAGGCAAGCCACCATTCGCTACGAAATTAGCGACCATAGCGGAAAAGACCAGTATATCCACGAAACGCGGGTATTTTTGCGCGATGGCGATATGAACATCCTCGCAGAAAATCATCTGCCGATGTTCAACAATCCCGATATTACGGGCATGGGTGGCTGGGGTTTGCGCGTGTATGTGGATGGGGTGCTGATGGGTGTTCACGATTTTAATCATACCCTATCCGAAGCAGAACGCCGTCATCGGTTGTCTGGCAATGGCAATAAGCATGAACAGATGCCTCCATCGGATGGTGAAATGCGCCGTGCCGAAAAACGCCTGCGTACAGATGATTTAGATGTTCCTCTCAGTTTAGAAGACCTCATTCGTCAGCAATCTGATAAAAAAGGGAGTGTGAAATAACCGCATGTGGTTTTTTTGGTGGAATGGACGAAGTGGCGGGGCGCGATTTTTCTGGGGAATTTTCTTCTTATTTTTCATGATGAATTTGTTGAGAGGCGGATTTATCCCGCTGATCATAGTTGCAATCATGACTATGATGATCATCAATGCTATGCGTAGGAATTCGCAGATGACAGATAACACGCCAGAAAACCGCGAGCAAGGCAAATCTCGGTCACGCCGTGTTGAGGTAGGGCAACGTCCGCGCACTGTCACCACGCAACCCGCACCTATGCCCATCGTAGAAGAACCCGCCCAAGAACATGCCATAAGCGCCGCCCGTGCTGTGGGAATTAATCCTAGAACTGCCTCTATCATGCCGATTGATATTGGCGTGGTCGCCTATCATGGTGACGAAACCACCGTTCACCGCACATGGCGCGTGAGTGATGATGCAGAGGCATTGCAACCCTTCATCAATCTACGGGTCAAACAGGCGGCACGCGGACGGCTACGTTTTGAAATTCGTGATGAGATGGGCGCGATGGTCTTTTTTTATGAGCGCGATTATTCGTTATCGGTGGGCGAAAATCTGATGATGCCCCCTGCCCGTATGCCCATTGACCAATCATCCGATAAAGGTGGCACATGGACATTGCGTGTGCTGGGCGATAATTTGCCCCTCGCAGAACATCAATTTAAATGGCATGAGGCGGGAAGTAAGGAAATTGCGACCAGTATCGGCGCAGATGGCGAAATTAGCGAGGATATGCGTGTGGCACTCGCTCGCACTCGCCTAGACCACATGAGCCTAGACGAATTGTTGGGCAATGACGATGATAATCAATCCACACAAAAACGGATGTAACCCATGCAAGGTATCAATCATATTATTGTCCGTGATACTGTGGCATATATTATGGGGCATGATTATCTGAAGGCAGAAATGGTAGCGCGAATAGTTGTGGATGGCGACCATCCGATTGCATCCGTCATGGAGCATTATGAACTAACCTACGCAGAAGTCCATTCGGCGCTTGCCTATTATTATGATAATCAGGCAGTGTTAGATGAGGCTCATCACAAGAAATTGGCAGATATTCATGCCTCTGCCACCACACTAAGCCAATTTAAGGAAAAACTGGCAAATAAAAAGTGATTAACGCACCTGCACAAAATTGACCACAGCCACGTTTTGGTCACATTCCTCGCGGGTAAAGACTTGGAATGGCTCAGAAACAGGGTTATTGGCGCTATCGAATAATTGAATCCGATAACTACGGATGCGCGGTGTGCTACCCAGTGCCAATTCAAATCCCCCTGCCCCCAAATTCAACGATGACCCACTATTCACCACCACATTGAGGCGGGTGGGTTCTTCTATATCGGCAATTTGCACCGCATACCCGTCTAATGGCTCACCTGTTAACCCTGTCACTGTCCCCGCGATACTCGACCAATTGCACCCGCGTCCGTTGGCATTGGGGATGTATAGCACACCCGCCTCGCTAATAGTGAAGGGTTTATCACCAGTGGGGGTATCCATCGGCTGGACGATAATCGTTTGATTGTTTTGCGGGATAACCACCGCATTTTGCGCCGATGGCGTGATGATAACCGTGTTATTCGATTCAGCCTGCGCGGTAGCGGTTTGATTGGCATAAAACGCCGATAGCGCCGCCATATCGGGTGTCCATGTCACTTCGATGAAGGTCGTCGCGGGTGGCAATGGATTGAGCGATGACCATGGGTCACGCCAAATACTGACAAATACCACGCCCAGCGCGATGGTCGCTATCATAAACATCAATGCAAAAATATCATGATACCACTTGCCATAGCGCCGTTCCCGTTTTTTGGGGTTGGGGGCAATATCGGGTGTTGGCGCGTAAGCATTTTTTGGCGCGGAGGATACTGGTGATGTGGCAGTAGGCGAAAAAGACAATGATGGATAGCGTTCTTGGGTATCCACTTTAGGGAGAGACATTTTAGGTGATGATGATACAACAGGCATAGGCGTTGGTGCTGGAATATCCACAGGCGGGGTTGATGTTTGCTTGGTATCTTCCACAGCGAACACTTCATCGGCAAAACGCGCCAAATCGGATAAATTGGCATCAAAATCCAACGAAAATAGCTCTGTAGGCAATTCTGGCGTATTGAGTTGAGTATCTTCTACCAATCCCTCTGTGGGACGGGTATCACCCACCTCATTATCACCCTCTATGGGGAACAGTGAGGTGAGTTTATCCAATTCTTTTTTACGGTCTTTGCGCCCAACACGGCGGATATTGCCCGTGATGTTATCATCATCACCCATAGGTTAACGGTCTCTGGTTTGAATAAAGCGGACAACAGCGCGATTTTGGGCGCAATCACCAGGGAAGGTCACGCGGATATTATCAGAAATAGCCGTGCCACCCGCCGATTCCACGCGCACAAAATAGGTACGTGTGCTGAGAATATTGGCGACCTGAATTTCCCAACCAGATGGGTCTCCTAACAGGGTATTTGAGCCTGTATTGGCAATTTGCTCAAAATCGCCCGTATCACTAAATACGCGAATCCGATATTGCTCCACCACAGGTTGCCCATCTTGTTGCATCACACTGCCATTGAAACCCGTCCATGCACATCCGGCAGTGTTGGCATTGGCGACAAATTCGATTTCGCTCCGCAGCGCAAACAAAAATGGTGATAGGGTCGGTGGTAGGGTTGCAGTTGGACCACTCGGTGTTTCTGTGGGAATCGGTGTGAGGCTGGCTTCTGGGGTTGGGGTCATACTGGGTGTATCGGTAGGACCTGGGGTGTTGGTGATGGTCGGTGTGAGCGATGGCGTGAAGGATGGTGATGGTGTTACCGTCGCCGTTGGGGTGAATGTTGGCGTGCCAACGATTTGCAACGCCGCCCTATCGCCCACAAAACGCGCAGAGGTCGGTGACGATTGAATCCAACCAGACCCACCATCGGGCAGACGGACTTCGTACCAATCGCCATTGACTGTAACCCCAATAATTTCGAGGGTTGTGCCTTCAGAAAACTCGCCCAATATGTCTGATGAAAAATTGGGTTGGCGATAAACCGATACTGCCCGCGACACCTCTGCAAGTGGGGTTGCAGGCGTGAATGTGGGGGTAATGGTGGCGGTGCTGGTCTCTGTGGGCAACACAACCGCCGTGGGGAGCGAGGCAAGATTGACCGTTTCGACTGGAGCAGGCTGAATCATCAACACCACCACCGTAATAATCGTCCCAATGGCGAGAAGAAAGAATAAAAAACTGAGGAAATTATAAATTCCAGAGGTACTTGATTTTTTCATAGATATTTATCCCGAAATAAGGCGTACTGCAACAAAAGTACCCCATCCTAATGTCAACAACAAAAAGACCATACTCAACAAGTTATAGAGGCGTACTTGTGTTTTTTTCATCGGTAAAAATCCCTTACTCATTCAAAAAACGTTCAATGACAGCAACGGTGTATTGGCTATTGAGCCAAGTTTCAAACTGATTGCGACTTTCTTGCACACTCTCACTATCAGAGGCGGCACGGGTGCGAGTTTCTAGTACCTCCACTATATGATACCCTAATTCAGTCAGAAAGGGGTCACTAATCGTATTCAGTGGCAGGGATAGGGCAAATTCTGCCAATTGTGGCACAATCAGCACATCCGCCGTAAACCATCCCAAGTCGCCACCATTTTCGCGCGTGGTCACATCCTTAGAATATTCTGCCGCCATCTGCCCAAACTCGGCATCGCCATTTCTGAGCAATGTCGCCAAAGATTGCGCCAGACCAATTTCATCCACCAAAATATGACGGGCGTTAATTTCTAACACACTGCCCACTACGGGTTGGATAATTTGTGCCTGCACCTTTTGGGTGATAAGGCTATCGCGGGTAATGAGGCGGTACTCGGCTTCGGTCTCAAACTGATTTTCTGTTAACCAAGATTGCCATGCCACATCATCTAGCACTAAGGCACGGAGTTCAGCGATTTCTGCCGAAATTTCGTCTTCGGTGACAACGATGCCCATTTGGGTGGCGGCTTGGTTGATGATGGCTTGTTCGATGAGGGTATTTAGCACCAAATCGGCAAAGGCATCATAACTGGTGGTCGCACCCAATAACGAATTACGCGCCACGGCACGGTCAAATGCTGTTTGAGTGATTTCTTCCCCATTCACACGCGCCACAATGGGGATGCCATTGGCATTGAGGGGTAGCGATGGCACAAGTGCTTGTGCAGATAAGGTTTCTGCTGGGCGGGTGATGGGCGGTGGGGTTGCCGTCCCGCTAGAACATCCGATAAGGGCAAAGAGGCTCATGAGCCAAATACACCCGATGCTATGATGATAACGCAGTATCACACAATCTTCCTTTGATAATCGTCAATAAATCACCTGCTATTATGCAATTGGTTAGGCTTTGTGGCAAGTCGAGATTAAAAAATGCTATAATAACGGTATATCAACAACGAGGAGAAACCCCAATGCCCAACTGGACAACTTTCGAGGCATTTCTTAGAGAAGCACATGCCACGCCCACCGACCATCGTCAAACCCTAGTAGATACCCTCCTGCGAGAACGTATTTATTGGCCCTGGGTGAATGACAATATGGTCACATTCATCTATTCTGCGCCCAACACCGTCCGCGTTGCGCTCAATTTGGATACCATTAAATCAGACCCACCGTTTGCATCGCTAGAACGGCTTGAAGGCACAAGCCTGTTTCATGTCACGCGTCAATTTGAGCGTGATGATTTGCTCGATTATCTGATGGCAGTCAACGACCCCATGACTCCACTCGCCCAGGAACGCGATATTGTGCGGCGAATAGAACGGTTTTGGCGCACCGACCCGCGTAACCCCGCCAAAATTGTCACAGGGCAAGCCGATGTGTCGGTGGTGCGCCTAGAACATGCCCGCCCCTTCCCCGATTGGAGCAAACTCAACCGTGTGCCACGCGGAAAAATTCATAACCACACCATCAGTAGCAAGCAATTGGGCTTTGATGACCGTCAACTATGGGTCTATACCCCACCCGATTATGACGAAACGTTTGATAAAGAGTATCCCATGTTGATTTTGCAAGATGGTCAATGGATGTTTGGGGCGTTGCAAATTCCCCAAATGGCGGATGCACTCATCAAACACGGGGTATTAGAACCCATCATCATTGTGAGCAAGCACAGTGGCAATCAGCAAGACCGCATTAAAAATTATGTGAGCAACGATAAGCATTATAATTATCTGATGTTGGAATTATTGCCATTTATGCAAGCCAATTATCGGGTAGATGCCACCAATTTGGGTATTGGCGGGGTATCTGCGGGCGGGATTGCGGCGGCACATGCGGCGCTCAAAAATCCGGCTGTGTTTGAGCGTATCATCATGATTTCGCCCCCACTGGGCAAAGGGATTGCCCAAGACGAATTACGCAAATATAAAGACCGTTTTGAAAAAGCCAAAAAATTGCCAGAGCGTATTTTCCACGCCGTTGGACGTTATGAATCACGCTCACGCTTTTTATTGCCCTCACAGGTATTGAACGCCGTATTGAGCCAACGCGATGATGTGGCATATCACTATACCGAAATTGGCAGTGGACACGGGCTAGTGGCGTTTCGTAGCGTTTTCCCAGAAGCGTTGCAATGGGCGTTCCCTGGGCAAGTTAGCGTATAGAAATTTAAGGCAATGCCAATTTTACCCATACGGGGATGTGGTCAGACCCCGCGTTTTCATGCCAGACCCGCGCCTCTTGTGCGATGAGGGGCGCGTTATAAAACACATAGTCTATCCGCACAATAGGAATCCCCTCCCCAAAACGAAAGCGTCCCAAATTATGTAGCCGATAGGTAAACCCAATCCCCTGCCCAATCTGGGCATAGGCATCACTAAAATGCGCTGTGACCTGCTCATAACCATCGCTAAGAGGGGTCATATTCCAGTCACCCGCTAGGATGATGGTTTCCCCTGCTTCTCTATCGGCATCTGCCAGCATCAAAACGGCATCTATATCTTGTTGACGCAAAGCAAATCCCCGCCCCGTGAGTGGACTCATGGTATGCACGTTATACAGCACAACGGTTTGGTCACCCACCCGCAACAAACAGCGTTGATGCTGAAAGACCACCCGAAACAGGCGACACGCCTCTAATGGATACCGACTCATGATGCCCATGCCCGGTATGCCACCCGCATGAAATTCGCTATACGGATATTCATCGGATAATTCACGCGAGAGGGTCTCTGCAACATCTGTGCCAAATTCTTGCAACACGACCACATCGGCATTGGCTTCATCAATAATCCGCACAACCCCCTCATGATTTCTGCCATTTGCCAAGAGATTATAAGTGAGGATGGTGATAGACGTTGCATCTGTGGGGACAGGTGGCGCAGATTTTGGCAATATGGCGGGGATTGTCCATAGCGCCCATGCGATGACACAGGGCAACAGCATGGCAACAATTCCCCATCGGCGCAGAAATAAAAATATTGGCAACAAGACCAACGTGCCAATCATCATAAAATAGAGGGTGGAATTGGTGAAGGCGACAATATCGCTAGTAGATTCTGACATAAACAGATGGATAAACAAGCTAATGAGGATGCTCATGGCATACGCGCCAGAAACTGCACGAAACGCGAGATAAAACACACCCACCACAAAATGCGGTGGCTTTTGGGAATTCGTCATGAGATTATTTTCTGTCATAGGTTTTTGGGTTACACGCAAAGGGCGCAACCAAATGCGCCCTTCTGCATATAAGGGATAAATCCTTATCGGATATTTAACGTAAACTACGGGGGTCTAGGGCATCGCGCAAGCCATCACCAATAAAGTTGATGGATAGCACTGTGAGCGTGATAAAAATTCCGGGGAACAACCACATCCACCAATAGCGGGCAATATCGCCCTGTGCGCGGTTGAGGATGTTGCCCCACGTGGCAGTCGGTTCTTGCACGCCAAATCCCAAAAAGCTGAGATAGGCTTCGGTGATGATTGCCCCACCGACACCCAATGTCGCAGACACCACAATGGGCGCGATACAATTGGGGAGGATATGCTTAAAGATGATTCGCATATCGCTTGCACCGAGTGTTTTTGCCGCCACCACAAATTCTTGTTCTTTGAGCGAGAGGACAAGTGAGCGCACAATGCGCGACAAGCCCATCCAGCCTAATAGCCCTATGATAAGTATGATGACTATCACCGTCGTACTCAACTCTCGCCCCAATATGTTCATGGTACTCGAATTGCGTGAGAGCGAATTAGAGAGGAGCAATAACAAAATCAGCGAGGGAATCGCCAGCAATGCTTCTACAATCCGCATGAGCAATGCGCCAATCCAACCGCCAAAATAACCCGCGATTAGCCCAACGATTGTGCCAAGCGAGATAGCAATCGCTACCGAGGTGATACCAATCATCAACGAAATTTGTCCACCATACACCATACGGATAAACAAATCGCGTCCAACTTGGTCTGTCCCCATAATATGACGGAAACGCGATAAGAAGCTATTCGATGCCTCGACTCTGGCTTCTGCCACCGCAATTTGGTTGAGGCGGGTGATGACATGATGCACACGACTATCTTGAAATTCTTTGCGGAAATTAGACAGCGCCGTAATTTGTTCATCGCTCAAATTGGGGAATGTGCTACGGGCTGTATCTAAATTGAGGTTATTAGGTGTTGGGTAACGGTCTAGGTTGTCCGTCCACACCCCATAAGAACGCATCCCCTCAATCCATGTGAGCAATTGCATTTGTTCAATCGGGAAATTTTCTGGCACTTGGTCGTTATATTTCGATGCCGATTCAACGCCATTAAAAATCGTGGTTCTTTGGTCACTGGTCAACAGACCCAATTCCACCGATTTATCCACCAACCCTTGCACCGTCTCTGGTGAAATTTCCAACAGACGCTCAAAAACGCCTTCTGTGGTCAATGTGACTTGGGTCAGATTAAAACGACTTTCGGCAATGGCATATTTATCGAGTTCTGCCATGATTTGGTCTGCGCCCAATGCCCGAAATTCGGCTAAATAATTGACACGCAAATCAATGACTTCATCGGTGACACCAAATTCTTGGGTGGCACGACCCGAATTTTGTGCGCGGAGACGCGAGATATTATCTGGATTAAAGCGTTGCAACGATACCCAAAACGTATCATTGGCGAGGTTTGGATTGCTCACCCCAACAGTTTGTACACGGGTTAGGCGCAATCCTTCAAAAATTTTGAGCGTCCGAAGCAGTTCTTCATCTTCTGTGGCGGTATCAAAGCGATTGGAATTGGGCGTGCCTTCCAAAATCAGGTCGCGGTCACGCTCGGTAATCATCTGATACAAAACCGCCTCATCCAATAAGGCAATGGCTTGGTCATAGCCAACTAATCCCACCAAAAGGGGGATTTCTGTCGCTTCTAAGATGGGAGCCTCGTTATATAGGCTTTCGAGGGTTGGCGCAACAAAAGGCACAGTGGGGTCTGGGGTATTGCCTTCACGCTCGGTATAGACAAACGCCCCAATAATGAGGAATGCCACAATGCTACCCATAATGATTGACCCCAGCACCGCCATACGGTGCTTCAGAAAGCGCCGCATGATGAGGCTAGACATAGACTCTGCTTTGGCATGTTTGGTCTCTGAAGATAATTTGGCGATACCATTTGGTGTTGTAGATACATCGGTCATAGGTGTCGCTCCTTAAGAATACCGTACACGCGGGTCGAGAACCGCATATAAGACATCGGCAATAAGTTGAAATAAGACAACCGCAATCGCCAACATCAACACAAAGGTGATGACAACGGCATAATCGAGTCGGTTGAGGCTTTGAATATATAATGTTCCCATACCGGGCCACGAGAAGATTTGCTCTGTGACCACCGCCCCCGCCAAAATGAAGGGGATATCGAGTGCCATGAGGGTAACAAGTGGCAAAGACGCATTTTTTAGGGCATGGACATAGGTGATGCGGCGTTCTCCCAAACCTTTGGCGCGGGCAGTCCGAACATAATCGGAATTGATAACCTCCAACATGCTGGCACGTACAAAACGGCTATAACCAGCGATACTGATGGCGGCAAGGCAGAACACGGGGAGTATCATGTGACGAATTAAATCGCCAATGGAATAGTCTGTGTTGACGCTATACATTCCTTGTACGGGCAAATAGGGTAAGCCCCATTTGCGGAATTGTACGGCAAAAATATAAACTGCCAGCAATGCCACTAAAAAGATAGGCATCGAGACAAGGATAAAAGAAAAGGTCGTGATGATATTGTCAAAAATGGAATATTGGCGAATCGCCTGAAAGATGCCCAAACTAAAGGCAACAACAACAATCACCAAATAAGAGCTAATGCCCAATAATAAGGTGTTGGGGAGGGCTTCACCAATAACATCTATTACAGGTCGCCCGCGTGCGATGGACATGCCAAAATCGCCACGCAAAATACCTTGATTGTTGTTTTGTTGAAAAAACACCCGATAGCATTGCCCGTCTTTAACCAGAGTGGTCTGTTCTCTGCCATCGGATAATGCAACAGTGACGCGCTCCCCTTCTGGGATTTCGACACCATAGCAGGTGTTAGGGGCGACAATAGTGGTATCTGAAACAGGTAGTTCCAACTCACGGGTATACCAATCATCACCGATGAGCCAATGGACGAATTGCATCGGTAGGGGGTCATCTAAACCATACTGAGCGCGGAGTAACAATTTGTCCGACTCGGTGATGCGCGGGTCTAATGCCAATTCTGCTAAGGGGTCGCCAGCGGCTTTGAGCAAAAAGAATACAATAACGGTGATAATAATTATAAGGGGTATCGCCTGTAATAGACGGCGAAGAATATACTGTCCCATAAGTTAGTGCCTCATCATAAACGGGTTATAGACTCATTGTTTCTAATTTGATAAGGACACAGCAACGCCGTGTCCCTTTGGGTAATGCTATAAAGGGTAGGTTATTCCCTACCCCTTTGATATTTCACAAAAACTAGCTGGCTGGTGTCCAGAATTCCACACGGTTGAAGTAGTTGCCAGTCAACACACCCATTTCGAGCATCGAATCGGGGTTGAATTTGGCGCTATTCACGGCATAGAAGGTGTTACGTGGGAACAAGCCGTGCCAGAATTGACCTTCACTGAGGAGGCGTGAGGCACTGAAATAGAGTTCTTCACGAGCGGCAGCATCAACAGTTGTGGCGATGGGTTCTGCCAACGCATCAAATTCTGGGTTGCAGAAGCCATAACCATTACCACCACCTGGGATGCGAATTTTGTCGCAACCGAACCAGTAGAGGTCGCCCAAGTTGGGGCTGAGTGGGTCAAAGCTCAGAGCAAACACGGTCATGTCGAAATCGCCTGTAGAGATAATACCGCGTTGTTCAAAATCGGCAAACAAGACGGTTGCTGGCACACCAAAGAATTGGAGTGACACGCCAATTTCTGCCAAGTCTGCTTGGATAAGGGTGTAGAAGTCCAAACGAATTTGGGCAGTGGTGGTATAACCACGGAGGATGAATGGATTACCTGCGCCATCATCGAGCAAACCATCGCCATCGGTATCGGTCCAACCTGCGTCGGCAAATAAATCGAGGGCGAGGTCTGGGTCATAGGCGAGTGCTTGCACATCATCAGGCACCCAGTTGGGGTGAATGTAGTTGGCAGGAACAGTGATGCCAAGTGTTCCATCGGGGTCGAGCAAGGTGGTGATATATTTTTGACGGTCAAGTGCATGAACCAACGCCATACGAACATTCACATCAGCCATTGCTTGAGAAGCAGGGCTGGAGTTGATGGGGAGGGAGTTGAGCCAGAGGGCATCTTGGAACACGCCTGGGGTAGACCATGTGGTCACATCGGTAAGTGCGTTGTATGCACCAGCTTGGTCAACTGACCAGTTGAAAGCGAGGTCAATGTCGCCAACTTCGAGCGCATTACGCATTTGGGCGGTGTCGGTGATGAAACGGGTGACAACGGTGTCAATGGCTGGGGCTTGTTCCCATTCATTGATGCCCCAATTGGAGTTGCGGGTGAAGGTAACTTGTTGACCAACGTTCCATTCAGAGAAGACGTATGGACCATAACCAACAAAGCCAGCTACGCCAGCAGGTGCCATAAATTCCATTTCTTCCAATTTCAAGCCACTGTCAAGCAATGGGGCGATGACATGGGCGGGCCAAGCACAGGTTGGGGTAGCATCCACGAGGTAGTCGGGGAATGGTCCTTTGTAAGTGACAACAAAGGTGGTATCGTCCACAACTTCAAAGGTGTCTACTTGTTCCAAATAAGTACCACGTTGAAAACCACCGGTGGTTTCATCGGTAAGGAGGCGATGACCCAACGCGCAGTCGGCGGTGGTGATGGGGGTGCCATCTGACCACAGCATACCAGAGCGCAGGGTGTAGGTGACTTGGGTTGAACCAGATTCGGTTGAAACTACGGCACCATTTTCAACGGTAGGAATTTCGGTAATCATGACTGGGGTAATTTCGGCATTATTGCCATAATAAGCAAGAATGTCACGTTGATAGAAGTTTGCCAAGTAGCTGGCAAATGCCATGTCGCTCACAGGTGAGAGCAAGCTGGGTTCTTGTTCCCAACCAATAACGATGGTAGAACCTTCTTGGGCAGAGACAACACGTACGCCGATGATTAACATCAACGAGAGTGTTAGGCTCAATGATACGATACGGAACAATTTTTTCATGCAATTCCTCCTAGAATCAAAAAAATTTTTATCAAGGATATGTTTGTTATCCTGCTGTCAATGCCACATTAACGAATGTTGCATTGATTGCGATTGAGAGAATAGCACAAATTGGTGACAACTGCAAATCAATTGTGGAGATTTTTGGGGAAAATAATGATGTTTTGCTACAAAACTTTAAATTCCGTGTAAATTGCACAAACGCCGATAGTTAATGGAAACGTTTCAGATATAAAAACACGGTTGTTAGACACTTTCTACAACCGTGTTTGCGCTTCCATTAGTCAATTTCTACAAATTAGACTTTTTCGCCGATAGTTACGGGAATTTCTTGCACCTGTCCGCCACGCACGACCTTTGCCATCACGGTCTTGCCAATGCGATTTGCATCGTTCAAAACGGCGTGTAGAGCATCTAAATGCGGAGTTGGATGACCATCTAAAGCCACGACCACATCGCCCATAAATAGGCTACTTTTTTCTGCGGGACTATCCGTCTCGACAGACACCAACATTAAGCCTGTCTCCAAATTTAACACGGCAGAAATGGCACTAGGCAGACGGACAGCTTGCAATCCAACGCCCAAATAACCCCGTTTCATCTTGCCATGTGTTAAGAGTGTGTCAACAATCGTGTGGATGCGGGCGGTGCTAATCGCAATGCTTTCGCCACGATTAAACCCACTGGTATTCATCCCCAACACTCCCCCATCACCACTGACCAATGCCCCACCCGAAAATCCGGGGTACATCAACACATCGGTCTGAATAAAGCCGTCCATATCGCCTGTGCCAAGTGCGCTAATCACACCCAATGTCGCTTGTACCGATGTGGCGGGTTTGCCAATGGCAAGGACAAGTTGCCCCACACGCGCCACCGTCCCAAATGTGACAGGTGATAATTTTCCGTTCACGCGCAATACTGCCACATCACTGCTATTATCGCGTCCGACCAATGTGGCATCGTGGGTCGTGCCATCGGCGGTGACAATTTTGATGCCTTCATCTTTGGTGATGACATGGCTGGCGGTGACAATCACATCATCGCGCCACACAATGCCTGTAGCGCCCATGCGCTTGCGTCCTGCGACGGTGACAATACCTGTGGCTGTGGCTTCGGTCACATCCGCCATGCTGTCTGATAGTTGCTTAAAAAATTCACTCATGATATTTCTCCATTTCTGTAATCGCTATCTATTAGGATGCCACAGATAGCCCATGCACCACATCATGCTTTGTGTGGGGGAGATGCCCACCCGTTTGGGTAGGGATGATTATAGGGCGAGTGTCGCCAGATTATATCCGCCCTCGCTCAAAATGGCTTGATTGCCTGTGGCGGGGTTATCATCGGCATAAATAGGCTTATTTTGTCTGCGAGCAAACTTGACAGCGTGCATTGCCCCACCATCGGTTTTTGTCTGCATCACAATAAGCGCCTTAGACATACCAACAATGAGCCGATTGCGCCCCACCAATCCCCATGCACTCACATTTGTGGTTGGTGATACCTCACACATCAATGCACCGCCTTGCTCCAAAATAGCCCGCCCAAGCGCGTGATGATGGGGTGGATAGACATTCAATACCCCACTGCCCAAAATGCCTACGGTGCGCCCTGTGGTGATGGTGAATGTACCAAGATGGGCGGCGGCATCTATGCCTTCTGCCAATCCACTGACAACCAAATGCCCCTTCTGTGCCATTTCTTGGGATAAGCGGATTGTTTCGGTGCGTTTTTGGGGATGTGGTGTGCGTGTCCCAACAATCGCATAGGCGGTGGGGTTTTTCCAGACCGATGGATTGCCCGTCACAAAAATGGTTGGTGGTGCATCAGATAATTCCCGCCATGCTTGTGGATAGGCTTCAGAATCCCATGTGAGGATATGCACACCCGCCACTTGCCATTGATGAATATCGGTAGCAAGTGCCTGAAGGTCTATGGCGCGAATATTGTTGGCAACCATATCGTTAATGCCATTAACCAATTGTAACTCGGTTGCCGACACACCTAAAATGGTGTTTATATCGCCAAAATGATTGAGTAACCGCCGTAATCTTACCCCACCAATCCCCTGACACAGGCTTAACCCCACCCATGCGACCAAAGCATCGCCCATGTTTTATTCCTCTTCATAATACTCGGCTAATGAAAGCAATATGGCATTCATATAGGTATTCACCTGACGGAGCAATGTCGCCCAATCGTGTGGACTGCGTGGCAAGGTCACTTCTGACCATGTGAGGACAGAGTTGATGATAAACTCGCTAAAATAAAAAAATCCACGCATGGCTTGGGGCAAGGTGAGGGCATCGGCGCTCAATGCCGATGCATAATCTTTTCCAAGACGAATCGCAGAAGCGAGTTGGTCATCTTTTGCGCCTTCTGCCAAATACCCTTTTAATCCGTCCAAAATTTCGCGCCCCAAAATACGCATGGTGTGGCGGGTTGGCTCTTCCATGCCCGTATACCATGTTTGTTTTGCCAATGCACCGTCTCCGACCTCCATACGGGCTTGTCCGAGTGCATTTTGGAGGATGAGTTGCACCTCGATGGGCTGAATGTGGTCTGGTTGAGAGAACTTGGTCAAATCGCCGCGCAAAAAACGCCGATGTCCGCCTGCGGTGCGATTTGAGGCGATTTTGCCTTCATCTGCCCAATTTCGTACCGTAGCGGGATGCACACCCAATAATTCGGCGGCTTGTTTGAGACTAATCCATTCACTTTTTTCGGTCATAATGCGATATATTCCCCTTATGTCATGGTTGTGTTCTCACATTATTCTACACTGATTTGCTCATGAAATAAAAAAACAGGCACGAGTTGCCTGCCTGTTTTTATCTAACACCTGTATGTTGTATCGAATACTTAGGGGGCGGTGCTGGCAGTCTCGTTTGTTGCCAAGCTATTTAACACCTGCACGGCAATCAGTTGGGCTTGACGGGCATCGTTGATAGCACCTGCGAGTACCCGCGCCGATTCTTGTGGGCTATGGAAGCCTGTGCTATTTTCTGATGAGATAAAATCCCAACGCATGGACGCGAGTCGGTGAAAATTGAGGGCTTCCGCGAGTTGTTCATCGGTTGCGCCTGCATTTTTGGCTTCGACAATGGCATCTATCGCATCGAGTAAGGCTTCTTCTGAAGCACGCAGTAATGTTGCGGTGTTGTCTTGAATGGTAGTGATGCGGGCTATCAGATCTTCTTCTGGAAAATTATGGCAGGTTTGGCACGCGGCATTAATATTCACCAATGGGCTACGCACCCAATGGTCGCTAATTTTGATACCGCCCTCGCGGATATAGGGCATGTGACAATCGGCACACGATACACCAGAGCGAGCGTGCAAGCCTGTGCTATACAGTTCATATTCGGGATGTTGCATTTTGAGCATGGGCGCATTGGTCTCTGCATGTTGCCAATCGGTAAATCCGACTGTCGTATAATATGCCTCGATATTTTCCATCGTGATTTGCAGACGATTGGTGCCTTCTTGCACGGTTGCGCCTTCTGTCCATGGGAAGGTCAGAATTTTGTTGTCACCCGCAAAATAATATTCCACATGGCATTGAGCGCACACATAGGAGCGCATTTCTTGACGGGTAGCATCGCGCCAATCAATCCCATTTGCCGCCAACGCATTAATCAAGCCCGGGCGGGTGAGCCGTAGCGACATATCTACAGGGTCATGACAATCTGAACACGATGAACCCGTATGCAGGTCATCCACCAATTCATTGTAGGGGGTGCGGTTAAATTCTTCCCATCCCATATCGGCAATCATGATAGGGGCTTCTGCGGCATGACAATTGATACATGCCCCAGGTTGGTTGCGTGGGGCTTGCACCCGTTGACTATTTTCTTGGTCGGTTTGGGCATAAAAGTGACCGCGTTCTTCGTTGTGGTCAATACTAAAGGCATATCCTGCCCAAATGCGAATCATCGCAGGATACCGCTCTAATTTGCTATAATTATCTGACCCGCCATACGGTGTTTGACCATAATCTTGTTGGGTCATCATAAAACGGTCATAGTGAATCGGAAAATTTTTGCCCCATACTTCAGGGTCTATCTCATTTTCGCCAATAGCGACAATTTGCAAGGGATATTGCAAAGACTCTACTTGGCGCGTGGTGATATTGGCGAGCAACGCACCAATGCCCACGCCCACCAAGACCAATCCTAAAAAGACAAATGCAAAAATGGCTCTACGTGCTGTTTTTGACATATTCTACTCCTAAACAATTAATCGCGGGTGTTATGACCAATGCCCGCATGACAAGTTAGGCAATCTGGCGTGTTATCGTGTGTGGGTGCAATCATGCTAATAGCGGTCTCATGACACGCCACACAATTGTCGCGCACGACATCGGCATTAAAATCTCGGATGGTGATATTTTCTTGATAAGTATCAAATGTAAACGCAAAACTATGATTAAACCCATTGAGTCCTTTCACAAACCATTTTTCTGCAAAAGACCCATGAGGCACATGGCAATCGTTACACACCGCCACCGCCTTATGAGATGAATGTTGCCATGCGTCATATTGCTCGCGCATGACATGGCAATTCACACAGCCTGCGGGGTCATCTAGGAGATAGGAATAGCCTCTGGCATAGAGGAAGGTGTATCCACCCAATCCCAACAAGATACATCCCATCCCAAATGCGACCAAAAACAAGCTGATGGGCAGTTTAGATCGTTTTTTTTCTTGAATCATGCCCAATCTCCGCAATATAGCTAATTAGATTAGTACCAGATTAACAAAAATAATCATGACGGTGTTTGATATAAATCAAGTTTGAATCATGATTTTCATCACTAGTGGGATATGATGAGGTAGGGCATAGTTAAGTAGAGGGAGATTACTATGCAAAAATTATTATTAGACACGGTTTTATCAAAATTACCGCTATTCTCAAAATTACCCCTGTGTGCTGTTGATGAAATGATCGCCATTGGCAAAATATTTACGTTAACACCCAACCAAACCCTATACTATAAGGGAGACCTTGCCACCTCGTTTTATATCATCCTCACAGGCGGGATTCGGTTGATAGATTACACCCCAGAGGGACGCACGGTGCATATTAAAATTTATGGGGTGACTGATTGTTTTGGGTTAATGGCAATTTCTGGGCAATATCCACATAACCACTCCGCAGAAGCCATTGAAGAAACTCGAATTTTTGCCATTAATGGGGCATCTGTGCGCCACCTTGCCCTCACCTACCCCGAAATTGGTCTGGCGGTGATTGATGCGCTGGTAGGGCATGTGCATGAAGCCCATGCGCGGGTCGCCAAGCAATTTTCTGAGCGGGTAGAGCAACGGCTCGCCACCGCCCTGCTCCACTATGCCCAAAAGTTTGGCGCAACAATTGACGATGGCGTGTCGCTGAATATCGCCATCTCGCAACAAGCCCTTGCCGATTTTGTGGGGACAACACTCGAAAGCATCAACCGTACCCTAAGCCAATGGGGAAAAAACGGATGGGTGCGTGTGTCTAGGGGGCATATTGACCTGCTCAATATTGCGACCATCAACGCCATTAACAACGGGGAATCTGTGGCATAGATGACGTGCTACAAATACCCGTGTTCACTGTACCAATCATACGTCTCTCGCAGGCTTTGGCGCATATCTATTTGGGGATTGCCCAATTCGCCACACGCCTTGCGACAATCGAAATAGGCTTTCCGCACACCCATGCGTGTCTGTACTGCATCTACAGGGGTATCAATGCCCCGCTTACGTAACCAGTCTATCATTTGGGCGGCAATGGGGATGATAAAATCGGGCAACATAATGCGTGGGCGCAAAACACCGACTGCCTCTGCTATCATCGCAAACCACAGGCTATAGGGATAATTTGCCGTCCCCAACAAATAACGTTCCCCCACCCGTCCATGTTGCGCCGCCAATACATGCCACCGCGCCACATCGCGCACATCGCTCACGGCAATGCCGCCCGATGTCATTGGCACAAGGATACCCATTTTTTTGATTTGGGTGATAAAACTGCCCGAAATCATATTGAGGTCGCCCGGTCCAATCACCGCCACAGGGTTCATGGTGACAACTTCTTGCCCACGCCATACCGCATCCGATACAGCGCGTTCTGCCAATACCTTGCTATAGCCATAGGGAAATTCGTCTGGCGGAAAATTAAATCGTGCCGATTCATCACTCGGGCGACCATCGGGGTTCATGCCCACCGCCGCCGCGCTACTGGTAAATATCACCCGTTTTACACTCGCAGTCCGCGCCGCCGCCAAAATGCGCCGTGTGCCAGCGACATTCACCTCAAACATCTGCGCTTTGTCTGCCCGCCAATAATCGGCAACCGCCGCCACATGAAATATCCAGTCGCATCCCTCACTGGCACGGATAAGCGCGGGGATATCTTCCTCACCTAACCCACCAATGGCAGATTCAAACGGAATCCCGTCTAGGGCGGTGAGTTTTGAACGGTCACGGTGCAACACACGAACACTATGCCCATCTGCCACCAATACCCGCGCAATATGAGAACCGATAAATCCCGTCCCGCCCGTGATAAGCGCCTTTGCCATGTGATGTGTCTCCAAATGAGTGCCAAAAATAATTTTTATGATTCATGTCATTATATATACGCTCATTTTACACCAAAAGTTGCCACTCTTCTGATACCAAAGCACATAAACTAACCATATCGCCATGAATCATATTTTATCTTAAGCGGATTTTGGATACCCCAATGCTTCTACGGCGAGGGCGGTATCCACATCTTTTTGGGTGATTTTATTGCCCGCATCATGTGTGCTAAAGCGCACCGTCACCTTTTTATAGCCGATGGTCAAGTCTGGGTGATGGTCGTGTGCTTCTGCCACAATCGCCACCGCGCTGGCAAAGGCGACTCCCGCCAGATAGCTGGGCATGATATAAGTTTTTGAGATGGCGGCTTCGCCTTCTGGAATCCAGCCAGTAAGCGTGGTCAATGCAACACCAAGTTCTGTGAATGTGAGTGCTGTGTATTTAGACATAAAAAAACTTTCTCCTTGATTAGCTGTAACTCAATATCACCATATCACGTATTGATGATAACCGCATCAAAATATTGTGTGGTTTACCATTTAATGCTACCATAGTCGTATATTTAATTTTTTTCAAATAGAGGTACTATATCGTATGGAAAAACAAGCAACAGGTGCAGAAAATGTCGTATGGGATTTGAGCGTGCTATATGTGGACATAGATGACCCAAAAATCGAAGCCGATATGACCGATTATATGGGGCGTGTACAAGCCTTTGCCAACGATTATCGCGGCAAGGTTGGGCAACTCGACCCAGAAGAATTATACGAAGCGATGGAACGCTCTGAGGGGTTATATGATGGTGCGGGGAAAATTATCTCGTTTGCATCGTTAAATTATTCCACCGACACCGCAGACCCCAAGCGGGGCGCATTGATGCAAAAAGCCACCGAATTTTATGCTGGAATCAACCAGCAAATGCTCTTTTTTATGCTGGAATGGAATTTGCTCCCAGATGACCATACCAAAAAACTCATCGCCAACCCAACACTCGCCAAATATGCCCATCACCTAGAGGCAGAACGAGTCTATACCCCCTATCAACTCAGCGAGGCAGAAGAACGCATCCTCAGCGAAAAATCGGTCACAGGCAATAGCGCATGGGTGCGCTTTTTTACCCAATTGACCAGCAGTATGCGTTATGATTTTGATGGTGAGCAACTCAACCAGACCAAACTCATGACCAAGATGTATTCGCCAGACCGCAAAACACGCAAAAAAGCCGCCGATGCTATGACAGCAGGCTTACACACCAAAAAAATGGAACTCACCTATGTCTACAATACCATCGTGGCAGACAAAGCCTCTAACGACAAATTGCGTGGGTATCCGACATGGATTTCATCACGTAATTTGGATAACAAAGCACCCGATGCAATAGTGGACGCATTGGTTAACAGTGTGACCAGCAATTATCAACTGGTGTCGCGTCACTATAACCTCAAACGGGTACTATTGGGCTTGGATGACTTGGCAGATTATGACCGTTATGCGCCCCTGCCCTTTGATGATGTGGAAGAAGAACGCTACACATGGGCAGAAGCCAAAGAAATTATCCTCAACGCCTTTAATGCCTTTAGCCCAGAAATGGCAGAAGTCGCGGGATATTTTTTCGATAAAAATTGGATTCATGCGGCGGTATTGCCCAACAAACGTGGTGGCGCGTATGCGTCTCCTGTGACACCTTCTGCTCACCCATTCGTATTCGTCAATTTTGAAGGACGGGCGCGGGATGTGGCGACATTGGCACATGAATTGGGTCATGGCATCCATATGTACCTATCGGGCAAAGCCAGTGGCTTATTGGGGCTATATACCCCACTCACCACCGCAGAAATGGCATCTGTTTTTGGGGAAATGTTGGTCTTTAGCGACCTCATGAATCGTGAGACCCGTCCAAAAGCACGCTTGGCGATGTTGGCGGGCAAAATCGAAGATACGTTTGCCACCGTATTTCGCCAAACCAGCATGAATCGGTTTGAAAACGGCTTGCACACCGCCCGCCGTACCGAAGGCGAATTGTCTACCGACCGCATCAATGCCATTTGGATGGAAAGCCAACAGGCGATGTTTGGCGATAGCGTAAATTTACGCGATGAATATAGCCAATGGTGGAGTTATATCCCCCATTTCTTGGCGACCCCCGGTTATGTGTATGCCTATGCGTTTGGGGAATTATTGGTGTTGGCGTTGTATCAAATTTATCTGGAACAAGGGGCATCGTTTGCGCCGAAATATTTGGATGTCTTGTCGGCGGGTAATTCCGATTATCCCGATAAAATTCTCGCCAAAGTGGGTGTAGACCTCAATGACCCCCATTTCTGGCAAAAAGGTTTGGATGCCATCAGCGTTCTGCTTGAGCAAGAAGATGCATTGGCAAAAGAAGTCTATCCCGATAGATTTTAGAGATTATAGGGCATGGGTGGAGGACTACTATATGTCATCCACCCGCTTGATTATTTTTTGCCACCCCGTATAGATGGCTCATGACTCAATTTTTGACGGAGTAATTCCAACGGGGCAAATAACGATGCTGGCAACCCCAGCACCCGTGTGCTAAATTGCTCATCCAATGCTTGACGAACAGGGTCATTCACCATCTCATGCACGGGCAATAACGGTTTTTCGCAGAATTCATCAAATAATTTGCCCGCCTCTGCCAATTGGTCTGCCGTGAGCGCCGTCACATCCAACACGGGGAGATTTTGTAATGCAGTTTTACCAATATTTCCTCTGCCAGACTGTTGTTTATTAGAATGCCACCAATGCAAAAGCAGTCCTAATGATGTGTTACCCCATAAAACAAGTGCCTTTTCTTGTTCAACTGATGAAAGTTGAATAGATATCCATGCACGCCCCCCAATAGTTCTTTCAGGAGTGAACTGCATCGCAGTAGATTGGCTATTAAATCTAAAATTTTGATTGAAATGGCAGTATGAAGCTGTTTTCCAAATACTCTCAATCTTACGATCTATCATTGTTTGTTCAACGATACTCGATCCTCGGATTGGCAGACCTTCAAAATCTGCACCAAACATGAATGTACGTTCCTGTTTAGCATCATGTCCCCAAAGTATGGGATAAGTAGGTACACTTTTGGAGTTTAATTTAATCTTTTGAAAGGGTCCTCTAACCCCTCCATTTTTTGTTTTTCCTTCAACATCGGAATGATATGGACCAATTTGACCAATTACCATAATTGTCGTAGTCGTAATGTTGAAAGCCTCCGATTTATTCATTCTTGGTAACCAAATTCGATTTCCATGTACTAACTGATACGCAGTTTGTGCTAATTGAATATCGGCTATACGGGCTATATTCCATCCACTAGATGCAGAGATGGGTGCATCCAAAATATAACCAACGATATCATCACCAAAATAGAGTGGCGTTCCACCCAAAGGACCATCTTCTAATGCGCGGATGGTATTATTTTCTATACATTTATTAACTTTTTCTGCTATTGTTGCTCCAATTAAGGGGTAATTGGGTTTTTGATTCAATGTCACAAATATCGCTCGCTTATTTAGTGTCATTGATTTCTGTGCAACAATAATACATTCACCCATTCCAGTATCGGCGGAAAAAGAAATATCGCTAATGTCATCATCACTATCGGTATTATCCCCAATAATTGAAGCAACAATAAGATTGCTATAATTATTATATAAAAGTGTACGCGATTTACTCCATGCTTCGCCAGAAATAAGACTTAAAGGCATTATGAGGGCTAATATCCCATTTTGCTTTAATTTTTTATCGGCTAATGCTAAAAATATAGAAGCCTCACCTGCATTACCATCTGCACAAGTACCTTTACCTTTAGTAAGGCGTTCTAGAGCCTTACTCATTTTTTGTTGCACGTCTGTACTAAACTCAAAAGCGGCAAACATAGGGTTAGGCACCCCGATTTTTTTTCCTTCATGACCAGTATTACGTGTAAATGGCGGGTTCATAATCACCATATCAAAATATTGGTCAGAAAAAGTAAGCCACGTATCCTTTTTTGTTTCACCCGTACTATCTAATGATTTAGATGTACTAGAATGAAAAGGGAGTTTTCCCTGTGAATCTAATAAATCAAGAGAGCCAAGTGCAATGATTTCATTCTCTTGCTTACCATAGGCAACATGCAAAATAGAACTACCTTCATATTTAATTGTCGGGTGCGCGCCAGAAAGCATCGAAGCAGTAAGATGAGTCGCGGCGGGCAAAACATCGCAACCGACAAGAACACTTGCCATCATTTTGGGATGAATAGCTTCAGAATCACCACCTGCCACTTCATGTAATTGACTCATACGATGGTAAGCCGTAGAGAGTAACGTACCAGTACCACAGGCAAAATCTGCAACTTTTAAATTGGTAAGGTCATATTCAGATGACCAATTTCCACCCGATAGCAATTTATTTGGTCTAATAGCCAAGCCTACCAACAATGACGCAGAAGCAGGTGTAGTATAGTAAGCGGCAAGAAATTTTCGGTCTACAATTAAACGCTGAAATACTGCACCCATCAAGTCATGCGAGCGCATTAAATTATTTCTGAGGAGTTTTTTAGCAGTGTCCGCTAAACGGTCAACAAAATCTTTACTATGTTGAGTCGGAATGGTCGCAAGTATTTCTGAAGCAATATCAAAAATAGCCCAATAATTTATTGTTCGTATTTTACGCCATTCTTTAAGGATTGTGGAATTATTGAGACCTTCTCTAGAATTCTCTAATTGCTCAAGTGAATAAACTTGACCAAATTCACCAGATAATCCAACCAAACTTTCGTGAAACATGAAAGCATTAGCTAAAATAGTAGTAGCCATACGACGTGTTTGTGGGCTATCTTTCTGATGTAGCATCCCACTAATAAAGTGATTAACATCCGGATGTGTAGCTACCATTTGGTCTAATAATTCGGCGGCTTCACTAACTCCACCGACTAATATATTAGCGGCTTCATCAATTACATCTGGGGGAATAGAGGCATCTTGTATTAAAATAGATAAATCAGCAATAGTGCCACTTATCCAACCGAAGCTCGGAAAACGCATGGCATTTAGTGGGCTACTACCTGTGTATAGCGCCATCTCAATATCTTGTGCCTGTGATAACTCATTTTTCAATTCTAAGCCATGCTTACTTTGTAATCTTTTGGGCAAACGCAACGCTATACAAGATAGTATTTTTCTTCCATCATGTCTTAACTGTTCACCTAACCGTGCTTTGGCTTCAGTTTCAGCATTAGTTGCTGGTAAAAACTCGGTTTCAATAACAACTGGCGAAATATTAGGCTCAATAACCAAGATATCGGGACGTTTAGAACTTCCCTTCAACATGCCAGTTCTCTCAGAATTAACTATGTCTGACTCGCGCCAAACTTTACGAGTTTCTCTAAGCAAACCAGCAAGAGCATCATTAACAGTAGATTCCATTGTACCCATAAGTTTATAGTCCTCCACCCCTTGATTATAGCACATTTTATCTATACACAATACTATTTATGGGCTTATAGCCTCTGCATGTCTTATTTTTTATTTTGTTCTGCGATTGCTAAATCACGATATTTTTTAGCATCGCCCGTTTGCGGATTGATGGCTAAGGCACTATCAAAATCGGCAATGGCGACATCATATTGCCCCTGATGATAATAAGCTTGTCCACGCAGGCTATATGCCAATTCATTTTTGGTCGTCAATTTGATGACCTGTGTGCAATCACGGATGACGGCTTTATGATTTTCGTGCTTGCGATATATCAACGCACGGCTGATATACGCATCTATAAAACGGGGATTGAGCATCAGGGCTTCACTAAAATCATCCAGCGCCTTTTCATCATCACCATAGTGTTCAGATGCGTGAACCCCTCGTCTAAAATAATCGTCTGCATTCATTGTATGCTCCTCATATCCTGCTATGGTAATCGGGGGAAAATCCGCCGACCTCCTATTTTAGCATAATGATGGTCTATCAGGCGTTGATAATGGTCTATCACCTCATCCATCATGGCATCCCATGTCTGGGTGGTGGCATATGCACGGGCATCGCGCCCCATCTGGCGCATTTTTTCCTTGTCGGTGATGATATTTCGCACACCGTCTACCAACCCCTCAACATCGCCCTCATCAAATAAATATCCCGTCTTGCCAATTTCCACCACATCGGGGATTCCCCCCACCCGTGACGACACCACAGGCAACCCCGCCGCCATTGCTTCTACGACCACCAACCCGAATGTCTCTAGTGATGAGGCAAATGTGAACACATCGCCACTGGCATAGGCTTGTGACAAGGGAACACCGACCATACGCCCCATGAATTTGGCGGGGAATCCCCTAAAATATTCCTCTAAATCGGCGCGAGCAGGACCATCCCCCACCAACGCAAGGCGGGTATTGGGCAGGCGCTCTAACAACGGGCGCAACAGGTCTATGCGCTTCTCATTGCTCAATCTGCCGACATACACCAGCAAAGTATCTTCTGGATGACCATCAGACATTTCATAGCGCATGGCTTCATCGCGGAATTTGGGATTAAATCGCTCACCATCCACCCCACGTTTCCACAAGCCGACATTTTTAATCCCCAAATCCATCATTTGCTTCTGGATGAGTTTTGATGGGGCAAGGGTGTAATCTGCCATATTGAAAGACACACGAGTAAAACGGTTGACAACAGGCTTCATGAATCCCAAGTTGATATTAAACAGATGATGATGTTGTGCCAAATTCGCAAAATCGAGATGAAATGAGGTCAGGTTGGGGATATTGAGGCGCTTTGCCATGAGGATACCCACGCCACCAATCAATACAGGGTGGATAAAATGGGCAATATCGGGGCGAAAATCTTTGATTTGCCGATAGGTATTCCATTGTGGTGGACCCGCTTTGAGTTCTGGATAAAGCGGAAAGGTCATACCTGGGACACGGATGATTTTTGTCTGGTTATAATAATCTTCATTCTCGCCAAGATGGTCTGCGACACACGGGGCGACAATCGCGGTTTCGATACCCCGTTTGGTGAGATGGTCGAGTAGCAAGCAGATGACGGTGACGATGCCATCGCGTTTTGGGAGAAAGGTCTCGGTGAACAGCACAACGCGCATAGGGACGGAATCCTGTGATAATTTTTTTAATCAGCAGGTTATTATAAAGGTGTAACCGATTGAAAAAAAGCTAATTTTTTGCCAATTTCTGATATGCCTTCACCTTCAATAATCGCTTAAAAGGCATTTTGTGGCTGACATACGCTTTGCTAGTCAGCCACCATCCACCATTAGGTGCGCCTGATGTGGCGCTGGTATACCTTATCCATAACTCACATTATGGAACAACTATTTTGAATTCAAATGATTTTCAAATTTCAATGGATAAGCATTTTCAAGTCAATTATCAGCTTAAAGCACCCCTATCCCCCCAGCCCCCTTATCC
>Ga0163154_10000931_pt1 | contig 45568 bp, 31 predicted proteins | sample OliLakLV19MP9P1_FD_148649 | JGI IMG/M metagenome (GOLD analysis project Ga0163154, IMG submission 148649) | Freshwater microbial mat bacterial communities from Lake Vanda, McMurdo Dry Valleys, Antarctica - Oligotrophic Lake LV.19.MP9.P1 | ecosystem: Environmental > Aquatic > Freshwater > Lake >... | reverse complement strand
TATCAAAGCCTAATAGTTCGGACAAGAAGCCCTCCAGAACGCCGAAATTGGCTTTATTGCGGAGTAATTTCTTTACTGCCCAGTCAAAACGTACTAAAGTTGGCATAAAACAATGTTATTTAGTTGTATTTCTGCAAATATACAAAGAATTAAGTTGGTAGGCAAGTTTTTAAAGTGTGTTGTGGTTATTTCACCTGCAAAAGTGCAGCGGGCAAGTGTGTGGGAAATAAATAGCTTGCCTACCCTTTTCTAAATACCAATAACAGCAGAAAAGCTGTATAAAAGTTTTAGCCATTTTTTCGTAGTGTTTCTATTTCTTCTATGGTGAGGTTAGTCAATTGCGCGATCAAATCGTTATCGAGACCTTTGTTTATAGCGGTCTTAGCTATTTCGAGCTTACTTTGTTGGATTCCTTTCTCCATTCCTTTCTCCATTCCTTTTTCCATTCCTTTTTCCATTCCTTTTCTTTCTGCTGTTTCGGCCACGTCTTTTTCAATCCAGCGGCTTTCTTGGAAATGTTCATATTCTTTGCGGTCTGTGTCAGATAATTGGGATATTTTAAGTTTTTCGTCAGCTTCTTTCAGTCCTTTGGCTTTGTAATTTTGCGGGACTTCGCTATTTTTTAGGAAGTAAATCCATTCATCGAGCGTATTTTTGGCTATATCATTAAAATTGTTTAGTTTAAGAATATAGTATTTGGGAAATATATCGGCTACTTCTCTGATGCCAAACTTGTCTTTCTGCCATGCATTCGGTTTGAGTCTGTCGTTCAAATGCCTGCCTACAAAAGCACCATCATATTCATAAATATAGTCTTTTCCTTGCCCTAATTTAAAGTACAAGATACTGATAGAGATAACCTTTTTGATAGAGCCATAACCCACACCTTCTTGTATGTATTCTGTTACGAGCTTGGAAGTGCCGTACAAAATACGGTGAAAATAATCGGTTTCGGCTTCGTTTTGAACTTCCACGAGCATTAGCTCGTCCTGATTGGTGCGCACCAAAATGTCCACGCGGTTGAATTTATCATATAAGTGTTGTTTGTTGCCTTCACTTTCCAAGATTTGTTCAATCGTAATATCAAAGCCTAATAGTTCGGACAAGAAGCCCTCCAGAACGCCGAAATTGGCTTTATTGCGGAGTAATTTCTTTACTGCCCAGTCGAAACGTACTAAAGTTGGCATAAAACAATGTTATTTAGTTGTATTTTTGCAAATATACAAAGAATTAAGTTGGTAGGCAAGTTTTTAAAGTGTGTTTGTTATACTTATTTTATGATTCGTAGGCAAGGGTACATCCCCAAATGGGCAGGCAAGGCATTACGCATAATAAGCGCCTTGCCTACACGCCCGAACAGGCAGGCAAGGGCAGAACTTGCCTACCAATTTATCGGATTTGCCATGAGAATCTTGTCCACAAAAAAACAAGCAAGAACTCGCCTCCAACTGCAGTTGCCATAGTACCTGCCAAAGATGTATTCAAGACATTGGCGACATAATAACCTGTACCTACACCTATTAAACCAAATAAAACAGCCAGAACCAACATTTTTTTTAAATGCTCAGTAAGTAAATAAGCTGTTGCGGGAGGAACTACCAAAAACGCTACTACCAATACTGCCCCAACCGCTTCAAAGGAAAAAACAGTGCTGAACGAAACCATACCCATCAAACAATAATGCCAAAAAACAACAGAAACGCCTATGCTTTTGCTATAAGTGGCATCAAAAGTGGTAAGCCATAAGGCACGATATGCGCCATACAAAAAAACAGAAACGACTATTAAAAGCGCGACTAATTGCCCAACAGGGCGTTTATCAAGGGGAATATGCAATAAGTCGCCATACAATACACAGTCTTGGTCCAAGTCCACCTTGTCGCCTCCCCATGCTATCATGATGACACCTAATGCGAATAAAAAAGTAAAAGAAAGTCCAATAGCGGCATCTTGTTGCATAGTGGCTTTCTGCTGCAAGGTTTCTATCAAAAGTGTAATAACCATACCCATCACAGCCGCCCCTACGAGCATGTAACTACTGCCTCTGCTTTGTGTTACCCAATAGGCAAGGACAATACCGGGTAAAACCGCATGTGCGATGGCATCTCCCACTAAAACTGATTTGCGTAGAATAAGCCAGCAACCTAAAAGCGCGTTCGTAGTAGCTACCAAACTTCCTGCAAATAGTATCCAAAAAGCGTCCATTTTCTGTTTTTTTCTGATTTTTTTGTAAATATACAAAATAACTTATTATTATTGCAAGCAAGTCGCCAAATGGCATCATTTTCGTAAACTTACCTTGTAAAAATCATCCGTGCTTTGAAATTTTCATATTTTGATATAGACATTTACAGTCAAGAATACAGCTTCAAACGCTGGTGTATATGCTTGATAATTGCTTTTGGCGTATTTGGTTGTACATCACAACCCAAAAGCCCAAAAGCAAAGGCAGGTGTATTGGATTTAACCCGTTGGGACCTCAAAGAAAATGCCTATTTACCACTCGATGGCGAATGGGAGTTTCATTGGAAAACATTCTTGATAGATGCTACGAAACAAAAAAAAGAGCCTTACCTCATTCCTGTACCATCTTCTTGGACACGCTATACGCTCAATAAAGCCTCTATTTCAGGCAAGGGATACGCTACTTATCGGCTGATTATAAAATTGCCAACTTCTCGTCCTGAACTTTCTATTAAAATTCTTACTATTGGTACTGCATACGAACTTTATGCGAACGGCTGGCTTATATCCAGCGCAGGCAAGATAGGGAAAACGCACGCGGAAATGACACCTCGCATGTTGCCCGTTGTTGTGAAAGTCCCCGATTTTGCTATAGATGAAATAGAACTTATCATGCAAGTTTCTAACTTTCATGATAATACAGGCGGGATTAGACAGTCTATAGAATTTGGGCAAACAGAAACACTGCAACGAAATAAAGACCGTATGATAGCGGTAGATTTAATCATGGCAGGTGGGTTTTTTATCATGGCTATCTACCACTTAGGTATCTATTTATTGAGGCGTAAAGACCGCTCCGCGCTATACTTTTGTGTTGTTGGTTTGCTGTTTGGTATCCGAACCATGCTGACAGATGAACGCTACTTGTTGCATTTGTTTCCCTCAATATCTTGGGAATTCTCTTTCTTGACCGAGTATGCCTGTGTGTATGTCGGTTTTCCTTTTTATGTGATGTTTTTTAGGTCTGTGTATCCAGAAGAGTTTTCAAAACGAATACTTATTGCCGTACAAATTGTATGCGGATTTTTGTTTTTGTTGGTATTGATTACTCCACCCAGTATATTTTCTGAAACTCAAACTTTCGCACAACTTTTCATGCTCATTGCTGGTGTATATATCATGTACGCGCTTGTGCAAGCCGCTTATCAAGACCGCGATGCCGCGAGGATATTTTTGGTAGGGTTCACCCTGTTTTTTATTACAGCGATAAATGACACTTTGCACGACGCTCATTTTATTCAAACGGGATTTTATGCCTCTTATGGATTATTGTTTTTTATTTTCACTCAATCTTTCGTCTTATCTATCCGTCTTGCTAAATCATTCTCCACTGTAGAAGACCTTACCCAAACGCTTGAGCAACGGGTAGAAGACCGTACACATGCCTTGGCTTTACAAAAAGATGAGGTTTTACGAAAAACCGAAATTATTGAAAATAAAAACAAAAACATCACAGCAAGCATCAACTATGCGAGTAGAATTCAACAGGCTATTTTGGGTAATAACGAGTCCATTACTTCAAATTTTAAGGATAGCTTCTTGCTTTTAAAGCCACGCGATATTGTTTCAGGCGATTTTTATTGGTTTTCCGAAGTAAAACGCTCTGGCGCATTGCCGGGACAAGAGCATCGCACTTTGTTTTTTAAAGTAATTGTAGCAGGTGATTGTACAGGGCACGGCATACCCGCCGCCTTCATGACAGTGCTTGGCAATACGCTTTTGGACGAGATAGTGAATGAAAATCGCATCACAAACCCTGGCAAAATCCTTTCCTTGCTTGACAGAAAACTCATGATGAAACTCCAAAGGCAAAATGTGAATGATGGTATGGATATATCTATGCTTATTTTTGACGAGGAAAATAAGAAAGTTGGCTTCGCGGGTGCGCATCACCCCTTGTATTATGTACGCAAGGGTGAGATTTTTCAAATTGCAGGTTCAAAATTCCCGATAGGTAGTGAACAATATACCAAAAAGAAATTTGACACCCATACGATTGATTATGAAGACAACGATGTCTTTTATATCTTTTCTGATGGGTATCAAGACCAATTCGGAGGTGAGGAGAACCTAAAGTATTACAAAAAACGTTTCAGACACTTCTTACTGAGCATTAGCCACTTGACTATGGCAGAACAAGAGGCACTATTGCGCACAGAGCTTGCCAGCTGGCAAGGAGATAGACATCAAACAGACGACATACTTGTCATAGGTATCAGAGTCTAAATATTCATAGGCAAGTATATTAAAAAAGTCGTTCCTTCTTTTAATACACTTTGCACTTTTACTGTGCCTTTATGGGCTTCTATCATGAGCTTCACATAGCTCAATCCAAGCCCAAAGCCTTTCACGTCATGCACATCACCTGTAGGCACACGATAAAATTTATCGAAAACGCGCCTCCGCATATCTTGTGCAATCCCTATCCCTTTATCTGCAATCCCTATCTCAACACCGTTCCGTTTTGGGAGTGTGCTTATGGTTATTTCAGGGTTTTCTTTTGAATATTTGATAGCATTATCTACTAAATTATAAATAATATTGGTCAAATGAAGTTTATCTGCTCTGATAGCAATAGGTTCTTTGTCAAGTTTGAGCGTAACTGTACCCATTACTTTGCGGAGAGGCGCTTCCAAATTGCCGACTACTTTTTCAATAAGCCCATGCAAGTCCAATACTTCAAAATTCAGTTTCAAGTCCTCTTTTTCCAATGTCGCCATTTGCAATACACGCTCTACTTGCTTCTTTAGGCGTTTAGTTTCATCATGGATGATGGTAGCATAATTCAATAACTTTTCAGGCTTTTCAATAATATTGGGTTTCATCAACACCTCGCTTGATATAGAAATAGTAGCAATAGGCGTTTTAAATTCATGCGTCATGTTATTGATAAAGTCGCGTTGGATTTCTGAAAGGCGTTTTTGTTTTAGAATAGCCAACAATGTATAAGCAAAAAACACTACAACTACCAACAAAACAACGGAAGAAAACACCCAAATGTCCATTTCGCCCAACATATAAGACTGCAAGGAAGGGAAAGTAACCGTAAAATAATAATTATCCTTTGTAAGCATGGGCATTACTGTAGGCATAGGCTTAGTGCCTTGCTTCGCGCGCAAGGCTACTGAATTGCCGTATATTATCTTTTGTGTCCCACAATCATAAATCCAGTATTCAAAATCTACATTTACCTGTCGAAACTGTAATTCATCACGCAAATACAATTCTAATTTTTGCGCGTTTATTACATCATTTACCATAACCACATAAGAGTTTGAAGATATTTGATTAACAGGATTTATAAGTGTTGAAGGATTATTGTTAAGTGCCAAAATACGCTCTGCCACTTTATGCAATGCAATATGAATCTGTTGGTCTAATTGTGTTTGTTGAAACCTAAAAGCCTTATAAAACCAAAAAGTTTGCGTAAGTACAATACCTATCAAAGAAATAGTTGCCAGAATGATGATAAATTGAATAGTACTTCGCTTCACTTAAATTTAGTTTTTTTATTTTATTTTATACTATAAACTTTCCGTTGCAAAGTGATATTTGAACGTAAAATGCGGTTTCATTGGGTGCATTTCAAAATCGTTTCATATATCCCTCTCCAAATTGGAGAGGGCAAGGGTGAGGTCTTAAGAAAAGGTTTTGAAATGCTCCCATTTCATTTCGTTTTCTGTAGGTTTATACCTATGGCTATTCATAGTAGAACTCCATTCGGAGTCCGCAAATTCTCAACTATCTCGAATGAGGTCGCACTATAAATAGTCGTATGTGCAACATACGGAAAACCACAAGATAATCGGTATGTTATTACTGTATTGTGGAATGGAAAATTTAGAGAAACTTTTGTTTTATTTTATGTATCCTTTACTTTTCAACAAAGTTACAAATTCCTCATGTTGAGCGTTTTTCATCACACGCGGGAATTTGTTTTGCCCGCCTATTTTCCCTTTCATTTCCATCCAATCCATAAAGGCAGCGGTAGGCAAGAGCTTTACTGTTATGTTCTTCAAGGCTGCAGTCCGCTCAGTACGATAATCATCATTGAGTTCTTTGAGTTTTTCATCAAGTTTTTGGGTAAACAATGCTTCATCTGTTATATCGTCAGTACCCACATACCATTGATGCCCAAAAAGCGTATCGTAAGGCACACCCGCCACTGTAAATTCACGAATACGAAGATTTAAATCATTGCCTACCGATTCCAACGCGCGATTCATATTATCTACCGATAAATGCTCTCCACAAAGGCTTAAAAAGTGTTTTGTACGCCCTGTGATGATTATTTCGCTTCTTTGTTTATTGACAAAACGCACTGTATCGCCAATCAAATAACGCCACGCGCCTGCGCAAGTAGAAAGCAAGATGGCATAATTTATACCTTCCTCCACATCATCTATCATGTAGGTTTGGGCAGTAGGTGAAAGCTCGCCTTCATGGTTAAAATTATCTTCATTGAAAGGTACAAACTCGAAAAATATCCCGCTGTTTAGTACCAATCGCATTTCTTGGTCTGGTTCTGTTTGAAAAGCTATAAATCCTTCAGAGGCAAGGTAAGTTTCTATATAAGTGATAGGGCGAGCAAGAAGCGTTTGAAAACCTTTTTTATAGGGTTCAAACGAAACACCACCGTGCGTATAAACTTCCAAATTAGGCCAAATGTCATGGATAGTTTTCACTTTATAACGCGCAACGATACGCTCCATCACCATTTGAATCCAAGCAGGTACGCCTACCACAAAACCTATGTCCCATTTGGGAGCTTGTTCTACAATTTCATCTAACTTTTCGTCCCAATCGCGTGTTCGGGCTATTTTTTTACCCGGTTTGTAAAAGCGTTGAAACCAAAAAGGTATCTGGCTTGCGGTTATTCCGCTTAGGTCGCCTTCAAAATAGTGTCCTTGTTTATTCAAATTGGTACTACCACCAAGCATCAACATGCCTTTTCCATACACACGCCCAGGCACTTGCGGAAAATTAGCAAGGGCAAGGATTTGGCGTACACTTGTACGCTTAATAGCCTTCACCATGTCCAATGTAACAGGTATGTATTTGCTTGATGCTTCAGAAGTGCCTGAACTAAGGGCAAAATACTTCACATTGCCACGCCACGCCACGTCTGCCTCGCCTGCACGGGCGCGATGCCACCAAGTAGTGTATATTTTATTGTAATCAAAAAGTGGTACACTTTTTTGATACAAGGCATAGAATTCCTTATCATCGGCTTTGCTGTGGCGCAAGTTCCGGATAATATCAGTAAAGTGATATGCTTCTCCTACAAGTGTATGCTCTGCCATTTCTAAAAGGCGTAAAAGTTGCTTCTTTTGTAATCGCAGCGGTGATTTTGTTTCCTGTTCAATGCTTTTGCGCAGTTTAATGCCTTGCTTGAGGAGATTTCCAAGAAATTTCATATTGTTTGCTTTTGGGTCGTAAATAACGCAAATATAAGCAAGTATTTTTGTAACTCAAACGTCTTTTTTTACTTTTTAAATAATGAGCAGTTTAGTCTAGCTCATCTTCTATTTTTTGTACTTCGGCTTGGACTATTTTACGGTCTTCTGTGAGGTATAGAAGTAGTTTTCTGCGGATATCTAGGGGGCTGAGGTTGCGATACAGTCGTCCATGTCTTGCTACAGAAATACTGCCTCGCTCTTCGGAAACAATGAGTACAATGGCATCACAGACTTCTGTAACTCCCAATGCGGCACGATGTCGCGTGCCAAGTTCTGGGTCGAGTTCTGTATTTTCAGACAATGGAAGTATGCCGCGTACAGACGAGATACGCCCGTCTTGCCCTATTACCATCGCGCCGTCATGCAATGGGCAATATTTGTTAAATATGGATATTATCAAGCGGGGAGAAGCTATAGCATCTATTTCATCGCCTTGTTTAATGATGTTTTTTAAGTCGTCTTCTTTTTCAAAAACAATCAATGCGCCTGTGAGTGACGCGCTCATTTGTATGGAAGCCTCTACAAACGCTTCTACCTTTACTTGAGTTTTGGTTGCTCCAAAAAAACTCCGCATTATGAGGTTGCGAAAGTAGTGTGCCTTGCCTATTACCAATAAAAATTGGCGTATTTCGCTTTGGAATAAAATAAGCGCGGCTATCACACCCACATTTATAAACTGCCCCAAAATATTGCTCAACAGTTCCATTTCTAAAAAACTTACGACTGCCCAAGCCGCTACCACAGCCAATATCCCCAACAAGATACGTGCCGCCATGGTCCCACGCACCAACAAATAAGACTGATGCAATAGAAACGCTACAAGCAGTATATCTATAGTATCTATCCAACCGATGTTGATGAATTTAAGTAGGTCAAGTATAAGCATGAAGGGGTGAGAAGTGAGAAGTGAGAAGTGAGGAGTGAGGAGTGAGGAGTGAGGAGTGAGGGGTGAGAAGTGAGAAGTGAGGAGTGAGGGGTGAGAAGTGAGAAGTGAGGAGTGAGGGGTGAGAAGTGAGAAGTGAGAAGTGAGAAGTGAGGAGTGAGGAGTGAGGAGTGAGAAGTGAGAAGTGAGGAGTGAGAAGTGAGGAGTGAGGGGTGAGAAGTGAGAAGTGAGAAGTGAGAAGTGAGAAGTGAGAAGTGAGAAGTGAGAAGTGAGAAGTGAGAAGTGAGAAGTGAGAAGTGAGAAGTGAATTGTTTACGACATATACGACACAAGTTTGATAGTTTCAACGGCTTCGCGTACATCATGCACACGCAAAAATTGGGCTTTTTTTATTAAAGCTATAGTATGTAAAACAGTCGTACCATTCAAGGCTTTATCAGAAGTAGTTTGTAAAGTCTTGTAAATCATAGATTTACGTGAAACACCTACAAGCAAAGGCAAGTTTAATGAATGAAAATATTCAAGGTTTTTTAATAAAATAAAGTTTTGGGCTTGTGTTTTGGCAAAGCCAAACCCGACATCCACGATAATATCTCGTTGTTTTAGTGTTCGTAATTCGGCTATTTTTTCAGAAAAATAAAAATAGACTTCTTTTAATACGTCCTGATATGTTGTCATTTGTGTCATTTCTTGTGGTGTGCCTCTCATGTGCATGAGTATGTATGGTATTTTTTGTGTGGCTGCGGTTTGCCAAATAGCCTTGTCTATACTGCCTCCACTTATGTCATTTACCATACACGCGCCTGCAGATATAGCTTCATTGGCTACTTTGGAGCGAAAAGTATCTATAGATATAAGGGCATCAGGAAATTTTTTTTTGATACTTTCGATGGCAGGCAAGGTGCGTTTGAGTTCCTCCTCTTCTGAGATATGCGTTGCGTGTGGGCGAGATGAGTATCCGCCTATGTCTATGATGTGTCCGCCTTGCGTTATGATTTCATCGGCGCGTTGCAATACAGCATTTTCTGTTGTATATTTTCCGCCGTCATAAAATGAGTCAGGGGTCGGGTTGAGGATGCCCAACAACATAGGTTGAGTAAGCGTATATAGTTTGTTTTCTAAGTTAATTTGAAGCATTTGTAAATTTTTGAATAGACTTTTTGAGTGAGCCTCAAAAAGTCTATTGGAAAGCGTCTTATTTTTCAACATGTTCTTCTTGCCCGTTACGGCGGAAGATACGATTGGAATAATCGCTTAGGGTAGTTTTAATGGTTTCACTCAATGATTTAGCAAGTTCGTTTGCTTTTTCAAGTTGTGGAGTAAGTTGTTCACTCAAGTCATTGCCCAATGAACGGGCTTTGCCCATAAGCATTTTGCGGGTGTCATCACCCTTTTCAGGTGCGAGTAAAATGCCGATAGCTACTCCTGCAGCTATGCCGGCTAAAAAGCCTAGGAAGATTTTAGTATTGCTCATTTTGATTTAAGATGTTAAGGTAATTGATTTATTTTTGCGAATATGGTGTTTTTTTTTGTTTTATGCAAATTTTTCTATAAAATTGCATAGAAAACTTATAATACTTACTATTCAACACGCCATGCTTCGTTTTCTTGTTTGCCTCAGTCTATTTTTCGCATTGCCTTGTTTTGCATTTGCGCAACAACGATATGTCTTTCCTGACAATCCGAGCGAGTTTGTTACTTATGTAGCTGATATGCTTGTAAAAGCCCAAAAGCCCCGCTCTGCCAAAGTAGCTGAAGAGTTTAAGAGTGCATGGGATAATATCAGCTCTAAAGATAAAGTTATCGCGCTTACCAAAAAAGTATTGATAGCCAAAGCCACTGCGGCAGGCACTTATACGGATATGTTTGCGGCACTTGCCTACGCTGTACGCGATAGGAAAATAAGTGCTACACAAATGGATGAGTTTTTGATGGTAGCCGATAAATTAGCGGACACAAAGAATATACGCGATATCAATTTGTTCTTTGAACGCGTGGCGCACTTTTTTCAATACCAAGCCCTTTGGTATAATCGCGCTCAAAGGTCTTATGCTTTTGGCAATTTCAAATTTGATTATTTGGATAAACCCGATGAGGCACTTACCAAACAACTCGCTTCAGCAGGTTCGGAAAACGACTCTATTCCCCTTCAAAATAACGACCTCACAGGTGCGGTTATTCGGTTTCAAGAAAATTTCAATCTTATATTGGCTACTTCGTCAGATTCGACAGGCGTGATAGGTACGCAAGGTGTGTTTCTGATTGTGAAAAACAAATTTTTAGGCAAAGGTGGTGTATTTGACTGGCATGGCGTAGGCTTTGAGCCTGCACAAGTATTTGCTACGCTTGACGCTTATACGTTTGATGTAGGCAAGCCTATCTTAAACGCCAAGAATGTGAGCCTTGCCTACAAACCGCTTTTTGACACGCCTATAAAAGGAGACTTGGAATTTGTGAGCAGGGCGCGAAAAGATGCCAATACGGCACTTTATCCTAAGTTTGTTTCTATCGATAATAATGTAAACATTGGCGGATTTGGCAAAACAGCCACTTACGAGCTGGCTTACAAAGGCGGTTTTTCATTAGAAGGGCGCAAAATATACAGCACTTCACGCAATGCACAACAGTTGAGCTACTTTTATGGTACGCACGCACTTGTAGATAAAAATGCAGGCACAAGCCAAATGAAGCCTGCCTTTCGCCTATCTTCCAAAAAATTTGTGATGGGGGATTCTCTTATCACTGCTCAAAGTATCAAATTCTCTTTGTATTTTGGAGCTGCCGACTCATTGTATCATGCTAATCTTGAGCTGAAGTTCTCACGTAAAAAAATGGAACTGCAAATGATTCGCGACCGCAACTCTGCCGCCGCCAATACGCCATTCATCAACACATTTCACAAGTTTTATATAGATGCAGATGCTGTAAAATACAACATTGAAAAAGACAGCATGGACATTTTTATGATAAGCGGCTCGCAAGACTTGCGCCCTGCAGTATTTGAATCGTTTGATTTTTTTGAGAGAGATAGATATGCAGCTTTGCGCGGTTTAGAAAGTTTTAACCCTTTGCGCATGATGGTGCAATACGCTCAAAAAGTTAAAAGCAACACTTTTAGTGTAAGAAGCCTTGCTACTGATTACAAAAAAAGTGAGGGACTTATGCGCAATGTAGCCATTGACCTCCAAAATAAAGGGTATGTTAGTTTTGATGAGCAAACAGGAATGGTAACCCTGGGCGAACGTACAACTAAAACAGACTCGACAGACTTATTTGTAAATATCTATCCAAAAATAAATAAAAAATTGGGTAACAGCCAAGAACAAAAATTGTATGACATGTGGGACCACGACAACTATCGTATAGAATCCGTAGTGCAAAGAGGTGCTAACGCCAGCTTGAGCAGAGGGGCAGAAAACCTCATGGTATTGCGTGGTATCAAGCGATTTCCTGTAAGTGATGTGTTGAATGTAAATATCATTCCAGATAGTGTAAAATCGCAAATCCGCGTCTATCAAAATAGGTCTTTGTTTATTGAAAAAGGCGAAATTACAGTCGGGAACTTCCGCTTTTTTGGAAAAGATTTTTTCTTACTCTATGATGAGTTCTCGCTTGAAATGCCTGTTATTGACAAAGTACTGTTTATTATAGCAGACACAACAGATAAAAAAGTACAATACAACCAATATGGCGGCGATATTGATTTTCAACCAGGGCGGATGCTTATCAGCGATAAAGTCAATAAAGCAGGGTATAAAAAGGGATACATAAGAGATACTAAAGAAAGTTACGAGTCTTACCCACGCCTTACGATTGACAAAACCAAAATAAATATCAATGGAAAACCTCTGCTCATAGGAGGCAAGGAGGTGGAAGGTAGCGGCGTGGTCTTCTTCGATGCACCTTTTCGTCAAAAAACAGCTTATGACTCTCTCCGTGCAGTATTTGTGATAGATGCCATTGATGCGGATAGCCTTACAGGCAAAAAACCAAATTTTGCAGGCAGGTTTATTTCTACTATTTTCCCCGAATTTAAAGAAACATTGGTGCCTATGCAAGCACCCGACCTTACAATGGGCTTCATGCATAAGCCACCCAAAGCAGGTTATGACCTTTATCCTGAACACGATAAAATAAAAAAAGCACACGTGGTATTCGACCGCGACCTCATAATGGACAAAACTGGACTAAGCTCGGGAGGCGAAGTTACATACCTTACTACCACCCTCAAAGGCCCTGAATTTGTATTTATGCCTGATTCTGTTACGTCCGATAACCTCGAATTTCAAGTAAAATCAAGCAAAATAATAGAGGCAGAATTCGCAGAAGCAATAGGCAAAACAGCTCAATTACGTTGGAAAGCCACAGTAGATACAATGTTTATTACCAACAAATTAGAAATGATAAGGCTCGAAAGCGCGCTCACATCTACTGACAAAAAGGCTTTTGAACAACGATATAAAGACAAACTATTTACGCTGTATGGCTCTTCAAATCCTATCACCTTGCGTGGCGATTTTATTATCACAGCGAAAGGCTCAAAAGGTAGTGGAAGTATAGTTCGAAAGGATTTCGCATTGGAAACGACAAGCGACTCACTATTTAACTTCAAAATGACAGGCTTCACAAGCAAGGAATCTGATATTAAGATAAATTCTAAAATACGCAACCCGTATGAATTTAATAAAAGGTACTACGTGGACACGAAGCCTGTATTGGAAGGGCGATTCGTGAATACCAATTTTGATTTTTCTGAAGGAAAAACTTATATCAGAACTAACCAAGATTATTACCCTTCTTTAGATTTGCTATATTCACAATACAAAACATCTATAACAAACGCGCTTTGGGATTTAAATAAACAAACCATCAAAATGGATGGGGATACAACTTCTACTTTCACTTGTACTATATTTGGTGATGAAGAAGGGAATGCTGAAAACTTGCAATTCCGTGCAAGCAAAGCCTTTTATGACATCCCAAGCCTTATCATGCAAGTAGATGGCATACGATATATCAATACGGCTGACGCGAGTATTGTACCAAAAGGTGGTCGCGCTATCATACTCAAAGATGCTGAAATGCAACAACTCAAAGAAGCAAGGGTTTTGATAGATACACTCAACCGCTATCACCGCTTATTCGATGGGAATATTAAAATAAGGTCCCGCTTAGAGTTTGAAGGTGATGCCACTTATCAGTTCGTCAATGTTCAAAAAGATACTTTCAATGTAAAGTTTGACAAATTTGAATTGGTGGTATTGGAAGGAAATGAAGCAAAAGAAATAGAAAAGGCGCGGGCTAAATTGAATAAAGGAAAAGTAAAGAAAAGAAAAAATACCGAAACAGAAGTCCGTTCTACTTTCGCACAAGGCACTGTGGAAGAAAAAGATAAATTTTATATCACTTCGCGTATTATATACAAAGGAAACGTAAAAATGTATGCGACACGCAAAGACCTTTCCTTAGATGGTTTTATCAAACTCGATTTGTCAAGCCGTTTAGATTATAATAACTGGATACCTTACAAAAGTGATAAAGGTGATGCCGTTTCATTGGAATTGGGTGAGAAAACAGAAGTGGCGGGCGAGCAAGTTACGTCCGGACTGCACTTTACAGAAGCCTTAGAACTATATACAAGCTTTATGTCGCCCAAGAAAAATGCAGCCGATAAAGATGTGCTATTGGCAAGCGGTACTTTGGACTACAACCCGGCTATCAATGAGTTTAAAATAGCCCCCAAAAGTAAACGCGAAGGCAAAACCTTTACAGGCACTGAACTTATTTTTGATGACTCAAAAGCCGAGATATATTTGGCAGGCAAGTTCAACTTATTTGATGATGCATTAAAAGTCTATGCCATAGCCGCCGGCTCAGGTCGTATCAATACAAAAGACAATAAACTTTTGTTAGACTTATTTCTGTCATTCAACCTGCCCATCCCCTACAAGAATGTAGTGGTCATGCAAAATGCTATTTTGCCAAAGCTACCCGAAAAATCTTTTACATTACAAAAAAACGACCCCCTTGCCTACAAAATAGCCGAAATGGTAGGCGACAAAGCTTTCCGTAAATTTATGGACGCTAACATGGGCAAAACAACGCCTATTTATGATGCAGGAGATGAAATCAAGAAGCCCTTTGTATTCAAAACTGTGAATATGAAATGGTCGGAAGAGTACAAGACTTTTTATAGCATAGACTCTTTGCACTTACTCAACATCATGGATAAGATAGTAGATGCTAAAGTACCAGGCTACATCGAGTTCCGAAAAAGTGCGCAAGGCGATGGCTTTACACTCTATGTACAACCTACAAACGAAGTATGGTATTATTTTGAGCTTGATGGAGGTACACTCTCCATGCTCTCTTCTGATGAAATGTTCAACCAAACTGTTGCTACCAAAACAGTACAACTCGCAGGAATAGACAAGGTTGATGCCTTTACCGCCAAATTCAAAGAAGTATATGGCGCAAAAGAGCTGCCAAAAATGGAAAAGAAAGAAGAGAAAAAACCTGAAGAGAAAAAAGAGGAAAAGAAAGAAGAGAAAAAAGAAGACGGGTTTTAGTTTCAATATTTATTTAGGTCAAAACGGCTCGTCGATTGCTATTACGCATCAACAAGCCGTTTTTATATTGAATATATATCAGGATATTTATTTTTCTTCACAGTATTAAATATTTTCGGTACTCTGACAAATTTTGTGTTGAACCACATAGAAACATAGAGAACATAGCCCGAAACACTGTGTGCCGTATCTTTCTATGTAGTTTATGCCTTGCTCCACTAAATTTGTCGAAGTACCTAATTGCCTTGTTTATCTATATAAAATGAATGAATAAGTTCTTTGTCAAGTTCTTTGAAAGCGTATGGCAAGGATGTTTTTTTGTCATTATCTCTTATAGTGAGGTGGTGAGTGGCATCTTCAAACGTATAGATTTTTTTTCCTTTTTAAAAAACGTTTCGCTTTATCTTGTTCATCAAAAAGAATAAACTGCTCCTTTTCATAGCGCATAACTCCATTTACGGTAAGCAAATGAAAATGACATGCTTTATCTGTATAAACACCCCAACATATCTCTGTAATAGGCGTGGGTATTTTTCGCCAAGCAAGGTTTTGTATGTGGGCTATGTAGGCTACATTCCAGTCGACAACGAGCAGGCCGTCTTGCTCATTCAGTAAGTAAGCATTGACATTCCTAATTTCCTTTGGAAGTTCGATTTCTACTACATGCTCCTTTTCTATTTTGAATAACTGTTTGGCAAAATTGCGAAACCAAATATTACCAAACTTATCCTCTGTGAGTGATGTACCTGACCGATATTTGGCAGAGGGCGCAGGATATACTTTAAAATTGCGTCCGTCAAACCTACACACGCCTGCCTCCGTACCGAACCACATAAACCCACGTGAGTCTTGCAATAGGTTGTAAATAGTCATGCTAGGCAATCCTTCCTCATCGCTGATATGCCACATGTAAGGCTGTTGAGCTGCCAGAAAACTTGTACTACATAAAATACGAGCTAAGAAGCAACATAAAACAACATGAGCGACGAAAGAATTTGAATTGCTGTTTATAAAGCAAAGCTCAATCCGAAGTTGATGAGCAATAAATCAGTGTTTGATTTTTTGGCATCACTTTGTGTACTTAGCCCTACAGGGTCGCCTGTGCTGTAGTTTGTTCCTGCAAAAGTAACTTTCCAATTTTGGGTTTGAGAGCGGTCATAGTATTGCGCTCTGCCGCCTATAGTATAGGTGGCGCGAATATCCAAGTATGTGTTTTCGCCTATTTTTACAAGGAAACCGCCTCCTGCACCATATTGCAAAACAAAAGATTGGGCTTGTGTACGTGCATTGATAAGGTTTGACTGTTGGTTCGAGGTGAACATTTTGTTGGGCGTTTCGTCATAAATAGAAGTCCGCGTATAAAGATAATTGAACCCTGCTACGCCTTCTATATAGGGCTGTACTGATGTGAGTGGTGCTTTTATACGAAGCGCGATATTGCCATTGAGCATGTTGTTGTTGGTCGTAACGTTCAGATTTACAGGAATGTTACTCAACAATGCGCCATTTTGGGCATATACGCCCAAGTTTTCATTGATGCGTTGTGTGAATGAGCCGTACATCATGTAGCCCAAATTGAAGCCCAAATAAATGGGTACTTTGGGTGCAAAAGGCGTATATAAATTCAGGTTCACACCCGCGCCTACTGCCTGCGTATTAGCGCGAAATTCGTTCAGAGGCACGCCTAGTTGCAAGCCAAAACCGACATTCGTTTGTGCAAAAACTGTTTGCGCAAAACACATTGTAATGGCAAACGAAAAAAATAAACTTTTCATAAAGAGATGGTTATGAGGGTAAACGTATAGCTGTCTATTTATACGCAAGTATATATCAAAAAGCGTGGTTGCAGGTTGTTAATATTGTGTTAAGCCTTTTATGTAAAAGCATTGCAAAAATAAGCAAAAGTACGCTATAATCCAAAAAATAATCTATATTTGCATCTCTATTTTGCCTGTCAAAGCTACGAAACTATGCCCTTGCCTGAAAATCCTGTTATTTACCTTAGCTTTGCGAATAATGCGCAAAATAACTTGCCTGCCCTCACAGCTGAAAGGAAAACTATAAAACAAAATTTTATAAAACAAAAATTTTTAGAAGTACAACACGAAGCCGAAACAGAAAAAGACGATATTTTTAAAATTTTTTCGCGTTATAGCGGGCGCGTAGCGGTTTGGCATTATGGCGGACACGCAGGCAAGATGCTTTTGCAATTAACGGACACGAATCTGAAATGGGATACCCTTACCACCCTGATAACAGAAGAAATACGCGCCAACCCTGAAAGTTTAGCCCTTGTTTTTTTGAATGGTTGCAATACTTACGGACTGGTAAATAGCTTGTTAGAGGCAGGCGTAAAGTGCGTAATAGCCACAGGAATAGAAATAAACGACGACATCGCAAAAACTTTCGCTGCAGAGTTTTATGAAACTTGGGTGGGTACAGGCAAGGGCGAAATCTCTGTACAGGCTGCCTACCAAATTGCCCAAGCCTGTATCACGAATGAACCAAAAAATAACCATATTCGTTGGACTGAAACCATAGGAAGCGAAAACAATAATGACGCTGAAGCATGGGACGCTGAAGCATGGGGATTGTATCAACGCGAAGCAGGCATAGCCGATACAATAACGCTGAAAAGTATAGCGGAAAACTACCACTCTGCTCCACTCCATTATTCTTATCAAAACCCTGATTTCCAACACGTAAGCACGTTAAAGTTAGAGAAAAAAAAATCTTACAAACTCGATAATATCCGAAAAAGAACAATAGAGGACATACCTGAAACAATTTTAGAAACATTAAAAGAAATAGCCTTACAACCTAATTACTTGCAAATCATTGTATTGGCAGGCAAGTCGCAAAGCAAACCTTGCGAATGGCAGCCGTATCAAACTGAAGCAAAAACTATATTGGAATTGATGCTTGAATTTAACCAAGAATCAAAATTGGGTTTACACCTTGTTTTTGTGAATGAGTGGACTATACGAAAGCAAACAAACATCAATAAAATAACAGACGCAATACGCAAAAAAACCATCTTGATAGTTGATTATGATGCGTTAGAAAATGAAAAAAACCTTGCGTTTTTACAGCACTTTAACCATGCAGATATAGGCGGTTTGCTTATCCCAAAACAAGATTGCGAAAGTGCTTTGTATCCTGCCCTTGATGCCTCCAAAACGCGGTGGAGAGAAACTTTTGACGCGCCTTATATGTTTATAGACTTAGCAGTAAGCGATAAACAAATGCTTTTCAGGCGATTGAAAGATATAGAACATTATCACATCAGCCCACAAAAAAATATTCAAAGTAAATCCAATGTCTATGATTAAGGCTCATCAAAATAAAATTTTCTCTTTTTACTCTTTCAAAGGTGGAGTAGGACGCACACAGCTTTTGGCGAATATAGCCTCATATTTATGCTATTACAAAGATGCACGTGTTTTGATATTAGATTGGGACATGGAAGCACCTGGAGTACACTTCTTTTTTGATAAAAGAAATGAAGAGATTCATAAAAGAGGTATTATAGGTATTTTAAAAGCCTATACAGAAATGGCAGAGCAAGAAAAAACAAATGAATTCTCCAAAGAAGACTACCCTAATTTATATGTATCGCCTGATGATGTTTTCTCTCTGCTAGCACCCAATGAAAGTACAAAGGGTAAAATAGACTTGTTACCCGCAGGTAATTACAGCCTTCAATACGATTTTTTTATGCAAAATGCCGCTTTTGATTGGGGTAATTTTTATCGAAAATTGGGAGGCGGCGACCATTTAGAAAACCTGAAAAATGACTTGAAAGCCTTAGAGTATGACTACATATTCATAGATAGCAGAACAGGAATCAACGACTATACCAACATTGTCAATATCCAAATGTCTGATTGCGATGTATTGGTAATGGCACCTACTGAACAAAATTTTGCAGGTTGTAAGCTGTTGGCAAATAAAATAAGAGGCTCAAAATATATACAAGACGGTTACCGCAAAGGGTTTGTCTTGCCTATCCTTTCGCGCTTCGTGGAGGAGAGTCAAGACCGAAAACATTGGTTGAAAAGGTTCATAGAAGATTTTGCGTATCTCTTGCCTGCCCTTTCTAAGCATGAAATGAAGAATCCGCGCAAAACTTTTGATGAGCAGTATTTTTTCAAAACAAAACTGAACCATACACAAATTATGGGTGAAAAAATATTTTTTCAAAACAAAGAGGATAATTTTAGCATCAATGACACCCTCGAAAACAATATCATCAACATAGCACACTTCCTTACAAACATAAAAGAAAATGATGCCATAGATTTTCAAGAAGGCGAGGAAAATACGAACAACACTTCTGACAACAAGCCTAAAACAGATGCAGAAGCATATTATAATATGGGGAATTCTTTTGCTTTTTTACAAAAATATGATGATGCCATAATTCAATACAAAAAAGCCATTGAGATAAAACCTAAATACCACGAAGCTTGGAATAATTTGGGGAATTCTTTTGCTTTTTTACAAAAATATGATGATGCCATAATTCAATACAAAAAAGCCATTGAGATAAAACCTAAATACCACGAAGCTTGGAATAATTTGGGGATTGTGTATGCTAAATTGGAGGAATATGCTCAAGCTATCCTTGCCTATAAAAAAGCGATTGAGACAAAACCTGACGACCACGAAGCTTGGAATAATTTGGGGAGTGCGTATGCTGAATCGCAAGACTATGCTCAAGCTATCCTTGCCTATAAAAAAGCCATTGAGATAAAACCTGACGACCACAAAGCTTGGAATAATTTGGGGATTGCGTATGCTAAATTGGAGGAATATGCTCAAGCTATCCTTGCCTTCCAAAAAGCGATTGAGATAAAACCTGACGACCACGAAGCTTGGAATAATTTGGGGATTGCGTATGCTAAATTGGAGAACTATGCTCAAGCTCTCCTTGCCTATAAAAAAGCCATTAAGATAAAACCTGACTTCCACGAAGTATGGAATAATTTGGGGATTGCGTATTACAATCAGCAAGACTATGCTCAAGCTATCCTTGCCTTCCAAAAAGCCCTTGAGATAAAACCTGAGTTTGAAAATCCTATTTTTGATATGGCGTGTGCCTATAGCCTGATGCGCGACAAAACAAATGCACTTGCCTACCTGCAAAAAAGCATAGCCTTAAATCCAACATGGAAAGAAGAAGCCAAAATAGATACGGATTTCGAATGGCTGTGGGCAGATGCGGACTTTTTGGCGTTGGTAGGCAAGGTATAGATATGTTTTTTATTTTAGACTTTTGGCAAAAGCAGTGTTTTTTTTCAAATGAGGACTAAAAAAACCTTGGCAAAGAGTCTGCTATAATAATTGTGTGAAAAAGATTGGTATCGAACTCAGTTGCCAAGCATTAGTTGACGGACTTGGCGCGTATGATAGTAAAACCACTCACAAATATTATTATGGCAAGATGACCTTCAAAACTTGCATACTTGCCTGCAAACCGACTCGCCTACTGTTTTGGTCGCAGGCAAGATGTATATTTTATACAAATTCTGCGGCGGTACTTTTTGACACACCAATAAAGAACAAAATAAGCAAAAATAAGCTATAATCCAAAAAATAATCTATATTTGCATCTCTATTTTGCGTGTCAAAGCTACTGATTATGCCCTTGCCTGAAAATCCTGTTATTTACCTTAGCTTTGCGAATAATGCGCAAAATAATTTGCCTGCCCTCCCAGCTGAAAGGAAAACTATGCAAAATTGGTTGAATTTGCAAAAATTTTTAGAAGTACAACACGAAGCCGAAACAGAAAAAGACGATATTTTTAAACTTTTTTCGCGTTATAGCGGGCGCGTAGCGGTTTGGCATTATGGCGGACACGCAGGCAAGGTGCTTTTGCAATTAACGGACACGAATCTGAAAGGGGATACCCTTGCCACCCTGATAACAGAAGAAATACGCGCCAATCCTGAAAGTTTAGCCCTTGTTTTTTTGAATGGTTGCAATACTGACGGACTGGTAAATAGCTTGTTAGAGGCAGGCGTAAAGTGCGTAATAGCCACAGGAACAAAAATAAATGACGACACCGCAAAAACTTTCGCTACAAAATTTTATGAAACTTGGGTGGGTACAGGCAAGGGCGAAATCTCTGTACGGACTGCCTACCAAACTGCCCACGCCTACATCACGAATGAACCAGAAAATAACCATATTCGTTGGACTGAAACCATAGGAAGCGAAAACAATAATGACGCTGAAGCATGGGGATTGTATCAACGCGAAGCAGGCATAGCCAATACAATAACGCTGAAAAGCCTTGCTAAAGATGAAACAATAGCGCAACAAGGACTCGTAAAAATAAATACCAAAGGCGATAACAATACAATATTGCACAATATCCAAAATTCAACTGTTGTCATCAATGATACAAGCGAATTAAAGGCACTTTTGGAGGAAATAAAAAGTAATTTTTCTACTAATACAGCCTTGCAAGTATTCGTATTGGCAAGTACTTTGCAAGACTATCAAACCTTGCCTGCCGAAATACCTATTCCTTACATGCATTACAACGATACAGCAGAAGGTTGGAAACCCTATAACTGTGCTTCTATTTTGGATCTACTTTTGGAATTTAGGGAAAGTTCTAAATTGGTGTTAGATATTATCTTTGTCAATCGGTTTGTTATACCTGATGATGAATGGGAAAACGATTTTAAACAAGATATTTCCTCAAAAGCTATCTTGATATTGGATAGTTTTTCGTTATGTTTTAAAGAAAATATAGCCTTTGCTGAACTTTTCAATCGATGTTCTGTGGGTGGCTTTTTAGTGCCTTTGGCACAATATCTTCTGCCTGAACAAAAGGAATTTTGCAACACAAAATTAGAGTCTTTTAAGGATGTGCGTATCAGTTGGCAATCCAAATTCAACAAGCCGTATATGTTTATCGATTTGGATATTCCGCGTAAGTCTTTGCTTTTCAGGCGATTAGCGGATATTGCTTTCAAACATCTTGAGTTTAAAGGTACAGGAAGTAAAGATAACTTAGATAAAGCTTTACAACAAAGGGACACCAAAACAGGCTCGCATAAAAATTTGGGCTAAGTAACATTTTACTATTTTTTAATAAATAATTGTGAAACTAAATAAAAAAAGTATGGCAGCGATAAAAGGTATTTTTGACGGGACGCAATTTCACGCGCTTGAAAAAGTACCCACAGATAAAAAATGTAATGTTATTATAACCTTCATAAAGGAAGGTACGCAAGCACCCGGTTTAGAAAGTTCGGCTGATTTGTATGCTTCGCTTTATGCAGAAGGTAATGAAGCGCAAGAATAGGCGCAAAACTCTTTGGCGGCATGGTCATTTTAGTTAATTTAGACATTCCGAAACGGGTAAAACACGTCCTTGTGTTATAGCAACAAATGAAGCCTACAATGCGCGTGTACCTGTCGTACAAGCTATACCTATCACATATTGGTCAGACAAAAAAGCTAAAATCCTTACCAATGTAACCTTGATTCTGTCTGAAAATTGTTTGCAAACAAAACCTATTGATTATGCTGAAAGAATGATTTCCGTATTAGGCGCACCTGCACAAGAAGACGCGGACAACATAGACAATGCACTGAAAACTGTTTTTTAATTAGAGTGAAACAATTATGATTTATACATTTTATTCTTATAAAGGGGGCGTGGGAAGGTCGCATTTATTGGCAAACTTAGCCGCGTATTTGTGTTATTACAAAAAGCGCAAAGTGTTGTTGATAGATTGGGACTTGGAAGCACCGGGATTGCATTTTTATTTTGGTAAAAAAGACAAAGATATAACAACTAAAGGTTTGATAGACCTCTGTGAGCATTATGTACACCAAATACAAGGCGCTACCGAAGAAGAACCGCTCCAAGAAAACGACTTGCTTTTTCCAACAAATGACTATATTACCAACCTACGTACTGCCCAAAACGGAGGCAAGATAGACCTCTTGCCTGCCACGCGCTATGAAGAAGGCTATCATGCACACGTGAATGCGTTTGATTGGATAGATTTTTATGATACCAAAACAGGCAACGTATATTTGGTATGGCTGAAAGAACAACTCAAGAAAAAGAAACATTATGATTATGTATTCATAGACAGCCGAACAGGGCAGAACGATTATTCGGGCATCTGCAATGTATTGATGCCTGACATGAATATTGTGGTGGTCGCCCCCAACGTGCAGAACTTTGAAGGGGCAAAACAAATGACTGACCGCATTATCAACGCGACTTATACAAAAGAAAACAGGAAAGACAAGGCGTTTATCTTGCCTATTCTCTCGAAAGTAGATAATTTTTTTGGAGAACGTGCAGACGAATGGAAAGACAGCTTTGTAAACTATTTTGAATTTGCCGTCCCTATTTTTGATGAAAAACTAAAACCTTTCAGCAAGGAAATATTGGATATTATATTGAGCAAAACCATCCTGAACTACAATGCCGAGTTCGCGATGGGTGAGCGTGTTTATTTTACAGAAGACGCCCCGACACTGAAAGCGAGTAGCTACCTCAAAAACTTTGAGAACATAGCCATAGAGTTTTTCGAGCAGATGAACGAGGCAGGCGAAATAAACCTTAATCAAATAGTGGGTGATGAGATGATACCCGTTTATTTGAGGCGTATTAAAAATAATCCACAAGACCACGAAGCTTATTTTGGCTTAGGATTTGCGTATGTTGGATTGCAAAATTACACCGAAGCAGTAAAAAACTACCAAAAAGCCATTGAGATAAAACCTGACAAACACGAAGCTTGGTATAATTTGGGGATTGCGTATTACAATCAGCAAGACTATGCTCAAGCTATCCTTGCCTATAAAAAAGCGATTGAGATAAAACCTGACAAACACGAAGCTTGGTATAATTTGGGGAATGTGTATGATGAATTGCAAGACTATGCTCAAGCTATCCTTGCCTATAAAAAAGCCATTGAGATAAAACCTGACAAACACAAAGCTTGGAATAATTTGGGGAATGCGTATGATGAATTGCGAGACTATGCTCAAGCTATCCTTGCCTATAAAAAAGCCATTGAGATAAAACCTGACTTCCACGAAGCTTGGTATAATTTGGGGATTGCGTATTACAATCAGCAAGACTATGCTCAAGCTATCCTTGCCTTCCAAAAAGCCCTTGAGATAAAACCTGACAAACACGAAGATTGGTATAATTTGGGGATTGCGTATTACAATCAGCAAGACTATGCTCAAGCTATCCTTGCCTATAAAAAAGCGATAGAGATAAAACCTGACAAACACGAAGCTTGGTATAATTTGGGGATTGCGTATTACAATCAGCAAGACTATGCTCAAGCTATCCTTGCCTTCCAAAAAGCCCTTGAGATAAAACCTGAGTTTGAAAATCCTATTTTTAATATGGCGTGTGCCTATAGCCTGATGCGCGACAAAACAAACGCACTTGCCTACCTGCAAAAAAGCATAGCCTTAAATCCAACATGGAAAGAAAAAGCCAAAACAGATACGGACTTTGAATGGCTGTGGGCAGATGCGGACTTTTTGGCGTTGGTGAAGTAACAGTTGAGCATTTGTTTTCGTTTTTCGACTCCTAATAAGGGTTCGAAAACGCTTATAGGAGTCGAAAAACAAAAATCCTTACAGAACTAAAAAATAAAAAACACATGGAAAAAATGATTTTTCTTTTGTCTTGCTTCCTTTGGGTGGCTACCTGCCAAGCACAAAATCCACAAGTGAATAGATACCAATCTGTAAACTATCATGGGGACGGCGTTACAGCATATTTGCACCTCGTTTCGCCTGTGCATAGTGCGAATTGGGAGGGTTTGCAGGTGCTTTACTATACATCAAAAAAAGAGGAAAAAGTTTCTTTGCGCGTGCATGGCATCAAAGAAGAACCCTCTTATCCAAATTCAGCTGGAGTCGCTTATATCGAAGTGAGTTTAGAAACGTTGCAATGCCAAGACGAGGCAGGCAAGATACAGACATTTAACTACATGCATTGATATGAAAGCATATACTGAAGCAGGCACTGCCATAACTATTGATGACCGCTACGAAATCAAGCGGGGCGGGGAAGGCAAGATACTTACTATTCCCGAACTTCCTACCCAAGTCGCAAAAATCTATTTGAGTGCGAACTACCAGCACATGAGCAAGGCGCAAAAAGATGCTCTTGCCTGCCTCGACGATAACGTGTTTGTGAAACCATTGGAGCTTATTTATAGCAAAAAAAGTGGCGGGAATATTTTGGGCTTCACGATGGCACATATCTTGCCTGAATTTGTACCTTTGGCAGCTTTTTACAATAAAAACTACGGCATATCGGCTGGGATAAGCGATGATTTTAAACTGAATATTGCCAAAAAAATAGTGCAAGGCGTACAAGCTGCCCACGCGCAAGGTGTTATCATAGGCGATTTGAGCGGCTTGAATATTTTGGTAAGCCCACAAGAAGAAGTGCGGTTTATTGATACTGATAGCTACGAAACGGCTGTCCACACGCATTGGGGGCTTTTGCTTGACGAAATACGCGATTATTTGTATCAGGGCAAAGTAAGCAAAGAGAGCGATTATTTTGCCTTGTCCGTTATCTTGTTCAATCTTTTTACGCATTTGCACCCCTTCAAAGGCGTACACAAGCATGTCAAATCGATGGCGGAGCGTATGTTGTTGAAATTGCCCGTTTTTGCCCAAGATAATGACCTCATTTTGCCCAAATGCTACCAACCCATACAAGACGTATGGTTGCAAGAACAGTTTGACGATGTTTTTTTTGTAGGAAAGCGATTTTTATTAAAACTTTCATACGCACATATTGCACCGCCTACGGTTATACAAAAAGTAGGTACGCCTATCATTCAAACCAGCTTGAAATACAAAGAGGTTTACACTTTGCAGGCAGGCGAGTCGTTTAGAAAAGCCTATTTTGTGCAGCGACAAGGCTATGTACAAACCAACACGCAAACGTTTTTATACGATTCGAGCAATCAAGGCTATCTCACACACCAATATACCTTTGCGCATGAAGACGGCGTTGCTTATTTTGTAGGCAATAAAAATTTATTGCGCCAACGTGGGACAATATTAGAAGTTTGGCAGGGAGGTCAAAAGTGGCTGGTACTGAAAAACGCACAGCTTTCTACCACAGCGCGTTTGTTTCAAATGCAAGACATTCTGACGGTACTTGACGGTGATTTTACACGTTTACTGCACATAGACGACATCATTCAAGACCAAATCCGCATTGACCAAACGCCTACATTTACCGCAGGTTTTGATACTCTGTATAGTTTGGTTCAAAATGTGGGTGGTGTGCAGTATGTTTGGTATCATTCGGGCAAGACGCTTTCTACTGTCAAAACGGCTATACCTATTCAAAACGCGCTCATTTCAGGGCATGTGGGATTGGCTATTTATGAAACGAATTTGCATGGCGAAATAGCCCTCGCCTACGAATACTTTGCTTTGCAAAATATGCACATGAAAATGAGCGGAGAAGTTATACACGGCTTGCGCAATTTTGCTATCAAAACTGTCAATGCTCAAACAGCTTATATTTTCGAACCTGCTGATGATAAAATTATAGTTCGCAATGCAGAAACGGCAAAGGTTTTGCAAGAAATGGCATGCAGCCTTATCTCTACCGAAACGGCTTTGCAAATGACCAACGGAGGTATTATTGCCTTTGAAAAAGATTTTTGCTACTTGTTAAATACTTAAAATGGCTTTTAGATTTGTTTTGTTTTGTTTTGCGTGGTTTTTACCCTCTCCCTTTTTAGGCGGGGTGAGAACAGTGCTTGTTGGGGTGAGAACCGTGCTTTTATTTTCCCTTTTCCTTTTTCCTTTGTTTGCCTATTCGCAGGCAAGGGCTAAAAATGATACAGTTGTGACGCTCAAATGTGATGGGCGTTTTACATTGGGTACAAAGTCGTTTAAACTGATGTATGGTTATCCGTATCCATATTCTACCTCACATTTTTTGGTGAATGTGAATGCGAAAATAGGGACTAATCGCCCTTATTTAGCCAACACAACTTATTTGAAAGGGACGCAGAAAAGTATAGAAGTAAACAAAGGGCTATACACTACGGTGGTCTATGAATTTGATGGTGTGAAAATAATGCAACGCCTCGTGCCTGTCGATAAAGAACTCGAAGAATTGAATGGCAAAAATTATACGCAATATTATAGGGTGGAATATGAGATTATTAATGAAACAAAAGCGGAAAAACGGGTGGGACTTATCGCGCTTTTTGATACACAAATAGCCGAAAATGATGCGTGCATCATGCAAACTTGTAAGTATGACAATATACGCAAAGGGAAAGGGTTTTTAGAAAAAATGTTGGCGTTATTTTCTTTTAGTTCCCAAAAAAGAGAGCGGGCCTATTACAATGATGAAGTTCCTGAAGTTGTGTTGGTATTTCGCAACGATAAACGCCAAAAAGATATTACGGGTGTGTTTATTCTTGATGCAAAAAAAGCAACGCCTCCCGATGAAGCCTTGATAGGGAGATGGACATATTATCGCAATATTCGTTGGGGATATCCCAATCCGAATGATGCAGTCGAAGATTATACGGATAGCGCGCTTCTGTTGCGTTGGAAAGAAAGAGGCTTGCCTGCTTTCGAAAAACGTACTTTTGTTACCTATTATGGTGTATTGGATACCGATACATTGGGCGTGAAAATGACCTTGCCTCCCGATAAATCAGGCACGTCTTTTGTGATTGAGCCTGATACTATCTATCAAGGAGAAAGCGCGCAACTGATATGGGAAACCAAAAACCCTATCAAAGCGAATATCATGATTTCAGGTTTGCGCAATAGCCAAGCAAACAAAGGCACACAAAAAGTAAACCCGTTCAAGACACAAACTTATACGCTTAGGCTGGTTCTGGAAGGCAAGGAAGTAGAAATACAAGAGCGTTTGCTGGTTGTCTTGCCTCCCAAAGCCAAGAAAATAGACAACAATAAAATAGCAGAGGAAGACAAGAATAAACCCAAAGTGAACAATAAAATTGCCGCAAGTGAGAAGAAATATGATGGCAGGTTTACGATAGGCTCAGAGGGCAAAAACTTGCTTTTTGGTTATCCTTACAATTATTCTACTTCGCATTTTGTGGTGCAAGTAGGAGAGGGGGTAGCCTCCAATTATGACCAATTGGGTGGCAATAGCGTTTATTTATCAGGAAAACTTACGACAACAAATGAAAAAGGCTCGCCTAAAACACAAGTGATATATGATTTTGAAGGAGTCCGCATAACCCAAAAACTTACGCCTGTTAGCATTACATTGCAAGAAGTGCCGAGCGGCAGTTTTGGGCAATATTATTGGATAGAATATAGTTTTGAAAATACCACAGCGCAATCTAAAGAAATAGGCTTCGCGCTCATGATTGATGCTATGATAGGAGATGACGACAACGGCTTGGTGAAAGGGAATAACAAAACAATACCGCTCAATACCAAATTGGTAGGCGAAGACGTGCCTGCGTCTTTGTTTATCTTCCCTGCCAAAAACCAATTTGAAGTAGCCGAACTTATCTTATCGCGTGAGAAAGCCACAAAACCATCTGAGGTCTCTGTGGGTATTTGGCAACATTTGAATAGCGAAGGTTATCACGCAAAAGCCTTGCATAAAAATTATACGAATGATTGTGCATTGCATCTTCGTTGGCATAAAAAAACACTGAAAGCCAAAGAAACAATGCGTTTGGGCATTTATTATGGCAACACAACCAATAAACTTGTGGCATTGCATCACCAACAAAAAGAGTCACTAAAATATGATGTCTTCTTTGATTTGAACGAGTCTGTACTTACCGAAGAGTCGCTCAAAACTTTGTTACAAGTATTGACACGCAAAGATTATGCGTATTTGGTTTTGGAAGGATTTACAGATAAAACAGGCTCGGCAGAAGGCAATTATGCACTTTCGCAAAAGCGCGTACAAGCTGTACGGGGTTATTTAACACAAAATGGCATTGATGTAAAGCGTGTCCTCGTCAAATCGCACGGGCAACATTTTGCAGGCAAGGAACATGCCGATAAAGAAAGGCGCGTGAGTGTAACGGCATTCGACTAATATCTAACTGCATTTCAAAATCGTTCCATATACCCTCTCCAAATTGGAGGAGGCAAGGGTGAGATCTTAAGAAAGGTTTTGAAATGCACTATGTGTAACTTTTAAACAAGGTTTTTAACAAAAAATGCTTGTGTTTGTTTTTTATTTTTCTAACTTTGCAGAATAAACCACTCTAAAACCCTCAAAGTATCTAACAACTTCCCCCTGCGTGCGAGGGTTGGGGGATTAGACCATGAAAAAACTACTATTATTATTATTTTGTTTTACGCGGGCTTTTGAACTCTATGCACAACAACCCCTCAATAACGACTGTATAAATGTGTTCCTTGCCAATCGCCTTTTGTGTGGCAATGGCTCATTTACAACTGACAATGTGAATGGAAAAGGACTCATCAATGATTTTGGACCTCAATACCAAAATAGCTCTGGTTGCTTGTTTCCTCAAAATGGTTTTATTGAAGTGCAATCGGCTTGGTATGCTTTCAAAATACAAACAAGTGGAAAACTTACGTTAGATATTATACCGTTGGCAGTCAATGATTTTGATTTTGCTATTTTTGGACCCAATAAGCCCTGCAATGCTCTAGGCGCGCCTATCCGTTGTAGTTTTGCTGCACCTACTGCCCCGACAGGTATGAATCTTATTGCAGGCGAGTTAAGTGAAGGTGCAGGTGGCGATGGCTACGTGAGGGCTTTAGATGTTATAGCAGGTGAGACCTATTATATACTCATCAATAACTGGAGCAATACAAATAGCGGTTTTAATCTTAACTGGGGCGGGACAGGCAAGATAGCCGTTAGCACTTCCGAATTTACAGCTATAGCGGGTTGTAATGTAGCGAACTTTAACAATACATCAGTTTCTTGTGATGGTACGTTGGGATATGAGTGGGATTTTGGCGACGGCTCGGCTATCACTTCTGAAAATTTTAAGAAAGACCCTACGCACTATTATACGGCTACTGGCACTTACCAAGTAAAGCTGAAAACTACAGTTTTAACAGCTACTGCTGAACTCAATGTGGGTGTAGTGGCGAACAGTACAAAACCTGTAACAATCATTAAAACTGCTCCTGTCGTACAATTTCCTACTTTGAAAGATAAATATTGCGTGATAGAGCCAGTATTTCCGCTCACAGCTACGCCTGTAAGTGGCGTATTCACTATCAAGAAAAATCAAGTAGGCAATTTTAATCCAGCGACTACTTTTGACCCCGCATTGCTCGGACCTGGAAAGCACGAAGTAAAATATATTTATCAAGACCCTACCGACATCACTTGCAAAAGTGTACGCATAGATGTTGTTACGGTTTACGCCTTGCCTACCCCCGATTTGACTGCATTACAAAGCACTTACTGCCAAGCCACACCTGCGTTTGCGCTTGTGGGCAATCCTGTGGGAGGCACATTCAAAATAAACAATGTTTCTGCTACCACTTTCAATCCTACAGCGTTGGGTGTAGGTGTTTATACAGTGCTTTACGAATATACAAGCCCTATCAGCCAATGCTACAATACAGTTACCAAACAAGTTACTGTAGAGGCTACGCCTGTACTTGCATTTACCAATCTGCGTGATGCCTATTGTTTGGCAGGGAGTCCGTTTACAGTAGTAGCGACACCTGCGGGGGGCGTGATGACTATCAACGGCGCGAGTAGTAGCAATTTTAATATTCCTGTGTTGGGTATTGGCAACCATACTATAGTGTATAATTACACTTCGGCTAATGGCTGCAGCAATACTTTGAGCAAACAAGTACAAGTAGCTGATAAACCTCTCATTACTTTTTTGAATTTGAATGACCAATACTGCACAGATGTAACCGCATTTACTATGCAGGCTACACCCGCGAATGGTATATTCAAAGTAAACAATGTAGTGGCTACTCAATTCAATCCAAGTGTATTGGGAGAAGGAAATTACACCATTGATTATGCCTATATAGACCCTTCAGATGCAACCTGCTTCAATAGTGCAAGCAAAATAATAGCAGTGAAAAAAGCACCTACTTTGTCTTTTGCAGACGTAGCCGATAAATATTGCCTTTCTGATGCGGCACAAGTCCAGCCCAAAATAAATATTGTTTTTGCTAATGGTACTACAAGCTCTGAATCGCCTGTTACACTTGCTTTTGTACCTGCCACTGTGGGTGTCAGCACGCACAACATCAGCCATGCTGTTACAGACCCTTCCACAGGTTGTGTCAGTACTATCACCAAGCAAATTCCTATCAATGCCAATCCCACTTTGAACTTTGTGGAGTTGAGCGATAGCTATTGCCAACAGGCTTTTGTGGTAAGCCTCAAAGGAAATCCAACAGGTGGAACATACAGCATCAATGGCGTACCCGCTACGCAGTTAGACCCCAAAACTTTCAGCGTAGGCGATATGCTTTTGGTAAGTTATGCTTACACAGATGCGAATACTTGCAGCAATAGCATTTCTAAAATAGTAGAAATTACATCTGCCAATGCGTTTACGCCTTTGTCAGAAGACTTGAAAATATGCCCACAACCGCAATACATGTTGGAAGCCATGAGCATAGCTGACGAAGCAGACTATAAAGCACAAGGCATTACACCTGTATATTATTGGACACATGCAGTAGGAAGTTTTAGACGCATCACCATATCCGAAAAGTCGCAGGAAGGAAACTATGAAGTGGTGGTACGCGACCAAGATGGTTGCCCTATCGGTCAAAAGAAATTCAAAGTGAAAGTAGATTGCGAGCCTAAATTATTCATTCCAACCGCTTTTACACCAAATGGCGATAAAAATAATGAGCTGTTCAAAATATTTGGCGAGGATTTTAGCAAATTGGACTTCAAGATATACAATCGCTGGGGTGAGGTGGTCTTTGTCGCTAAAAAGAAAGAGGAAACATGGGATGGTAATCTGAAAGGTAAGCCTGTACCCGCAGGTATATATGCATGGTCAGCTACTTTTGAAAACTCTCTCAAAAAGGGGGAAGTCATCAAAAAACAAGGGCAGTTTGTGCTTATCCGATAAATAGACTGCCTGCGAAAGTATTTCCTAAGACCTCACACTCCAGAACTGTTAAATTCTAATTTCGGGCAGGCAAGTTGCCAAATATTTAACCAATCGCCTTGCCTACCCGCCCTTTAAAAAGAGCTAAAAACCATATCATCTGCCGCTCCTCCAAATTGGAGGGAGGTTGCAAGGCGGGTTTTTGGAGATAGGAAAACAAACAGATTCAAAAGCCTACTTTTATGGTACTCTGACAAATTTTGTGGAAACGTGTACCAGTTAAGACATCAAACACATATAAACCACCTCTTTGCTCAATACGATAGGGTTTTAAACTATTGAGCAAAGAAAATACCACAAAATTTGTCAGAGTATCCTTTTTATACACATTCGAAAATCATATAAATAGCAATATGTCATCTATTATAGAAACTTTGTATCAATATTTTCGGACATCTGCAGGCATTTGCACTGATACGCGCAAAATATTTCCCGACTGTATTTTCTTTGCCTTAAAAGGAGCTAATTTTAACGGCAACAAATTTGCCCTTGCTGCCCTCGAAAAAGGTGCGAAAATGGTCGTGATTGATGAGCCACAAAGCATACCTATTAATTATAAGAATAAGGTAGTTGAAACCAGAGATGCGCTATCGCTTCTTCAAAACTTGGCTAAAAAACATCGCGAAGTTCTGAACTTGCCTATCATTGCAGTCTGCGGCTCAAACGGCAAAACTACCACTAAAGAACTTATCGCGGCTGTTTTGCGTAAAAAGTACAAGACATTCGCTACTGAAGGCAACCTGAACAACCATATAGGCGTGCCTTTATCGCTCTTGCAAATACAAGAAGGGACAGAAATAGCTATCATTGAAATGGGGGCTAACCATGCAGACGAAACTACGCTTTTGTGTGAGATGGTGCAACCCGATATGGGTATCGTCACCAATAATGGACTTGACCATTTGGAAGGCTTTGGGAGTATTGAAGGCGTGATAAAAGCCAATGGCGAGTTATTCAACTACTTATCTTCGCATAATGGCAAGGCATTTTTCAATACAGCAGAAGCATCACTTGCGCCTCTGAAAGGCAGTATGAGGGATTTCATAACCTATCCGAAAGTAGGTGATTTTTATGAAGCCGAGCCTCTGGAAAGCAAATTGTATTTAAAGTTGATGACTGAAAATACAGACGTTTTACAAACAAAATTGTTTGGGTTTTATAATTTTGCGAATGTGGCTACCGCGCTTTGCGTAGGGAAGTACATGGGCATACCCGACAACGAAGCCGAAGAGGCGGTAGCCAATTACGTGCCTGCCAATAACCGCTCACAAGTGATACAAAAAGGTACGAATACTATTTTCCTTGATGCCTACAACGCTAATCCAAGCTCTGTAGAAGCGGCACTTTTGAATTTTAAGGAATTGAAAAACATGTATAAGATAGTGATTTTAGGCGATATGCTTGAATTGGGAGAAGCAGAAATAGCCGAACATGCACGCATAGGGCGCATATTGGCTGATATGCGCCTTACCTGCAAGGTATTGTATGGAAGTGCCATGCGCCACGCGCTTAGACATAATCAAGATGCTTACTATTTTACCGATAAATTTTCTTTGCATAATTGGATGCAAGACCGCAAATTAGAAAACACCTTTGTTTTGATAAAAGGCTCGCGTGGTGTAGCTTTGGAAACGCTCTTAAACTTTATTTAGGTGTATTGCCCAATAATTCAAAAGCGAGATGTGTGATATAGTCCACTACTTGCGTATAATCGTTGTCAGGTATTTTTATTTCGGTAAGTGATGGCAAATGTTGTGCAAAATACACTTGCCTGTTGATGGCTTCCAAAATAGTACTTGACAAGGCGTGTGGATAGCGATAGGTAGCATTGTATTCGAGCATGATGTCCCCTAATTTTTTGCACAATGCCTTGTAACTTCTAAAAAAGCCGTCTTTATTTTCTGCATCTACATGTTTTGTATGATACGCTTTAGGAGCCTCGAGGATAGCGATTCGGTGCAACGCGCCTTGATTTAGGTAAGGCATTTCATCTTCTTTCAACATAGCATCTATCAAATTTCTGAGTGCGATAGTTACCTTGTCTCTCGGATTGGCAATGTTATGTGTTTGATAATCAAGCTGATATTCCAGCCAACTCCAATACCATGATGCTATGTAAACCAACAAATTGTGTTTGTTTTCAAAGTAACGATAAACGGACGCTTCAGTAGAATCTATACGTTTGGCAAGTTTTTTGAAAGTGAATTCCTCGAATCCCAGCTCATCAATGAGGCAAATGCCTTGACTGATAATTTTCCGTCCGAGTTCGGTCATTTCGGGATCGCGCAAATACAATTTTTCCGAAACGTTGATTTTGATAGTAGCGATGGGCGTATGCATGTTATATGTGAGTTATTTGAATATTGAAAAATGTGGTTCTTAAAAGTTATTGCGGGCTTTACCAAACTCATTGGGTAATCGTGTTTTAAGAATCCCTTGTTATGCTTGTGTATGGTGCTAAAGAGAAGAGGTTGCTTACAACGTGACTAACTTTTCAAGAACCAAAAATGTTCGCCACTGTAATTCTTTTGTTGCAAAGTTATACTTTTTTTCTTGCATATTGTCATTTTTTTTAACGGCTCTTATACACATGAATGCAGGAAATTCATGCAGTTCTTTACAGTGTTTTGGGTCTAACTGTTCAAATTCTGATGTTGGTTTAGGCTCAACTAATTTGTCAATGTAAAAACCGTTGCCTGTTAATCTATGGTTTCATACGCCGAAATTATTCTTTCTTTAATCATGCTTAAAGTCGTGATTTTGTCTTTAATAAAAAAGTGAACGAGAAATTGACTAATTGGCTTTCAGCAAGCGAAAAAATTTACAGCAAAAAGCGTTTTTTTGCGTAACACCTAAGCACATAGCAAAAAGCCTAAGAGATACATATTGATATGTGTCTATTTAGGCTTCTTTCTGTGGAGAATATCGGATTCGAACCGACCGCCTCTTGCATGCCATGCAAGCGCTCTAGCCAAATGAGCTAATCCCCCGTCTTGTATTTTTATTGATGCAAAGGTAGGCTATATTTTTGTAACTTCCAAATATTTTGTTACTTTGCAAAAAAAGTTTGTACTATTTATTTTATGGGTTGGTTACAAGATTTTCTGAATACGATTTTTCCCGACACTTGCCTTGCCTGCGAACATGCTTTGCATCATGGCGAGCAAGAACTCTGCACAGCTTGCAGGTTGAAGTTGCCGCACACAAACCATCATTTGGACGGGCAAAATGAGTTTTGGAAAAAATTTAGTGCGACCTTGCCTGTAGCACACGCACTGGCTTACCTAAAATTCCAAAAAGAAGGGGTGAGTCAAAAAATTATTCATGCATTGAAGTATTACCAAAATCAAGAGGTAGGCAAGCTGGTGGGTCGTTGGTATGGCGGTATTTTGGCAGAAAGTGCTTACCAAAATGCTTTTGATTATTTGTTGCCTGTGCCATTGCACCCAAGCAAACTTGCCAGGCGCGGGTACAATCAGAGCGATTGTTTTGCGGAAGGGCTGGCTGATTCTTTGAAAACAAATTGGAGTCCAACACTGCTTAAACGCAATAAAGCTACCGAAACGCAAACCCGCAAAGAACGTACAGAGCGTTGGGAAAATGTAGCCAATATTTTTGAGGCTACTGAACCTAAAATATTGAAAGGCAAACATGTAGCTATCGTAGATGATGTTGTAACGACAGGCTCTACCCTCGACTCTTGCATGCGTGCTGTGCTTGCTTGTGGTGTAGCAAGTGTTAGTCTGATAGCCATTGCAGTAGCAGGCGATTTGTAAAATTACAAGAATTTTACACCATTCACGTTTTACATGTATATCTCAAAAAATTATGACATATTATAAAAAACACTTTTTTGTTGGCTTATTTATTGGTTTTGCAAACGTGCTTTGTGGGCAAAACTTAGTTCCAAATCCTGATTTTGAGGCGTATTTTACACTGCCTAAAAGTACGAGCGAGTTTTTTAGACTCAAAGACTGGTTTAATCCTGCCGATACTACCGCGCCTTCGCCACGAGGAACACCCGACTTTTATCATACAGAAGCAGGTATTGATGCCCGAATGCCCACGCCCTCTTGGGCAAAAGGTTTGATAATCAATCCTTTATCGGGGAAAAGTATTGCGGGCTTGATAGGTGCGTCAAAGAATAATATTCGCGAGTATATTTGTATAAAACTTGCTGCGCCCCTTCAAAAAAACCAGCAATATGCCATAAGTTTTTCCTATTGCAATGGCGGTAAAACAACTGTAGGCGCACTGGCTTGTAAATTGGGAGTGGGCTTTTCTATGCAAAGACCTTATCAAAATCAAGCAAAACCCATGTTTGTAGATAGTTATGTGCAAACGGATAATATTATTTTTTCACAAGAATGGAAAAAAATAACTTTTCAATATACTGCCACAGATGCTTTTGAATACTTGAGTATTGGCAACTTTGAACCCAATAATACCAGCATAAAGAAGGTATTTGACCAGTTTATACTCAATGAATGGGCCTATTATTTTATTGACTTTGTAGAAATCCCTTTTGTGTCGCCACCCAAAGACGACATTGTCATCACTGAAGAAGAGGAGAAATTATTGGAAAAAGCAAGTTACGTGCAGTTTAAATCAAACGAGTCTGTCCTCTTGCCTGCCTCTTATGCTATTTTAGATGAAGTGGTTGTTTTGTTAAAAAACTACCCTACAGGAAAGCTGAGTTTAGAAGGGCATACAGATAATGTAGGCGGTATTGAGCAAAATTTAGCCCTTTCGCAGGCAAGGGCAGAGGCTGTAAAAGCCTATTTTGTATCCAAAGGCATTGCTTTGAAACGCATTGAAGCGAAAGGTTTTGGGCTAGCAAAACCCAAAGTAACAAACGACACAGATGAACACAGAAGCCAAAATAGGCGCGTAGAAATGAAGTTCGTTTCTGAATAAGTTTATATGCCTGTGGAATAGACTTTCAGCCTGTTTTGGGATATATGTACAAAAGAAGCGTTTTTGGATATATTATTGGCGCTCCAACAATTTTAGTGGAGCAAGGTATAAACCACACAGAAAGATACGGCACACAGTGCTTCGGGCTATGTTCTCTATGTTTCTATGTGGTTCAACACAAAATTTGTCAGAGTACCATATTATTTTTACCCCTAAACTGTTTAAAAGCCCGTCTTTTAACAAAGAACGGGCTTTTCAAATGTCTAAATTATTTTTTGAGGATAATTTTCTCAGGGTTTTTGATTTGTGGAATGTCTTTGAACACTTCTATTTTGCCTAATACATAAACGGTTTTGCCTTTTAAGGTTGCAATGTCCAATCCGTATATTTTGGCAAAATCACCAACCACAACCACTGTAAAAATATGGTTGGGATATACTGCACCCACATTCAAAAAATTGGGCTTGTTTGCTTCTTTAGCGGCTCGCGCGCCTGCTACTTCGCAAGCCACCCACTTAGTCTTGCCTACGAAATCGCCTGCTTGTTTTGCTTGGATAGTGTCGTTTTGAGCCATAGCCATACTTGCTGATAACCAAAAACATATTAAAAATAGTATTTTCTTCATAAAAACAGGGTGGTTTTAATTTATTTTTGCAAATGTACGAAAATAAAATGGAGGCTATTTTACTTTGTTGCCCTAATCAAAAAATATTGATAGTACCAAGGGGCATTCATGTTATGTTCGGGCAGGCGAGTATCTCCTTGATTTACCTCAAATAGTGCATGTTGCAACGTGTTATAAGCTACCCAACGATTGTTTTCTAAAATAAACTTATAGGTAAGTTTATCTTTTTCCCATTTCATGATAAGCATTTTTTTTCCATCAGGAGTTGTTTGGGAAGCATATACCCGCCCTTTTGTATCTTTCTGATAAATACGCAAGTCGTGGTCTTTGCTTTGAAGGCTCAACCAGATAGGAATATAGGGCTTATGGTATTCGGGGTCAAGGGTGTGTTCAGAGGCGTAGATTTGTTGCCATTCTGCTTCCCAATAATCACAAAACAAACTTTCAGTTCGCTTATGACCGTGCCTTGTGGAGCAAGAAATTATCATGGTGCCGCCTTTGCGAAGGTAGTATTTGCTTTGTGCGATAAGGCTATCTAAAACGAGCCTTCCGTCATTGCCTGCTTCGTTCCACATAGCCGAGTCGTTGCGGCTTTCAGGGTGTTGCAAATCTGTGAAAAGCCAAGGCTGAACAGGCGGATTGGAAAGAACAAAATCAAAACGTTTTCCTTTTAAGTTTTTGAAGCAATCGCTTTGAATACCATAAGCATTTATGCCATTGCGTTTTGCATTTTCTATCGCCAGTTGTGTGGCAGAAGGGCAGTAATCAGTCAAACAGACTTCTTTAGCCCCTAACTTGCCTGCGTAAATGCCTATGATGCCTGAGCCTGTGCCGAGGTCAAGCACATGTCCATTCGCAATAGTTTCCAAATATCCATATTCGGTAAGGAAGTTTAGCATTTCGTTGGCACTGTAGGGCGACCAGACGGCTGGCGAATTTAACAATTCAATAGACTGACCTGCAAGATGATAAGTCTTGAGGTCTTGAATTTCAGTTTTAGATGTCATTTTATTTTTAATTTTTGGTGTTAATTATTAAACTGTTTTATCTAAAAATAGTTGTGTAATTTTAGAAAAATAATTGTAGTTTATTTTAAAATTTGTTACACCACTTATTTTTAAATGCATTGCGAATATTTTTTGCTGTTGTTATTGATATTTAGAAAAATCGGGCGTAACTTTGTCCTATGGCTATAAAAACAAAAACGAGCATGTATTTTAAATTGTAGCGACAAGGCATGCCTTGTCGCTGCGTTTGCTTAGGGACGAAAGTTAAATAAGGTGATAGTTTTAGGACTTACGCAATGTTCAAGAATAAACAAAAAAACGATGCCCTGTTTGTACCACACGTGGCTCACATGTGATACATTGCGCAAGTCCTAACGTGTGTCCTCACACGCGACGACAAGTCGTTGCTGGCACTCTTTTCCTATGCAAGTTAGATGGATACACCCAATAACAAAATGTCATCTCTTTGTTTTGTATTTTTCATGTGGTTTTCCAAAAGTCTATTTAAAGCCTCTTTTTGCGCTTCCAAAGAACTATAATTAGACAAAAGCGTGTCTAAAATAGGTTGTTCTCTTAGGCGTTTTCTGTCCATATCATTTTGGTCTTCTAAACCATCAGAACTCAAATAAAAAACACTGCCTGCAGGTAAGGTGAGGGTTTGCTCTGCATAATCTTTGTTTTCATTTTGAAATCCGCCGATAGATTTTCTACTCGCATCTAACTTGTGAATAGCATTTGGTTTTTCGCTATCAATATAATACAAGGGACGCTTTGCACCTGCAAACCGTATATATGCCTCTCCTTGCCTCCCATAATCAAAAGCGACCAAGCCCATATCCATACCGCTGTGGTTTTCTTTGAGGTCTTGCTTGAGAGCAAGCCGTACTAAAATGTGTAAATCCCTTAAGATTTGTACAACATTTGTTTCTTTTTGTTGCAAAATAACCCTTTCCAATAAGTTTATGGCTATCAAACTCATAAATGCGCCCGGTACGCCATGCCCTGTGCAATCGCCAGCAACCACATATATGGTTTCCTCATATTTTTCTATCCAATAAAAATCGCCTGATACGATATCGCGAGGGTGATAAAATACGAAATAATCTTTCAAAAACATGGATATGCGGTCATCAAAAGGAAGCAATGCTTTTTGAATAACAAGTGCGGTTTCTATGCTTTGTTTTACTTGTATATTGTGGTGGGCAAGGCTTTTGTTTTGCTCCTCAATGAAGTCGCGTTGTGAAATGATTTCCTCTTGGCTTTGGTGTAGTTCCTCATGTGTGGACTGTAGCTCATGGTAGGCGTTTGTTAGCTCGGCTGCTTTCGCTGTCAAGGCTTGGCTTTTGTGGGATAGTGCTGTATTCATCGTTTTTTGAACTTGCCTGCTGCGATATACAAACACCGCAAACACACAAACGCCCAGCAAACTTGCCAAAACTAAATAAAAAATAATACGATTAGACGCGTCTGTCTCTTTTTGTTTCTTTTTTTCGAGTGTATCTTTAGCCTCTTTGATGCGCTTGTTGTCAGCTTCTAGTCGTGCTGTAGTACGGAGGTTATCTGCTTCGACTTGTATTCTTTGGGCAAGTGTCCGCAAACTATCTGACTTGCGCTTGTCTCTTTCTTGGGTAGCAAGGGCAAAGAGGCGGTCTGCTTCAGCTTGTTTTTGGTTTATTTTTAACTCGTTGGCTATGCTTTCAGTATTCAATCTATTCAGTTCGTTATCTTTTTGCAACAATGCAAACGCTTTTTGTTTGCGCTCAAGCTCCATTGTAGAGGTGAGGGTAGAGATAGCCTTAGATTTTTCAAGGCTGAACAAGCTGTCTTGAATTTGGCGCCCTGATTCAAAATATTCAAGGGCTTTGCTTGTATTATTTTGCAATTTATAGGTTCGATACAAGGTGTACATTACTTCCTTCATATCATTCAAAGCCTTTATTTCTTGGTAAAGTTGCAGGCTCTTTTCGGCATATTCTGTACTTTTCTGGTAGTTTTCTTGTATTTGGTAAATGCTTGATATAGTAAACAATGAATTGGCTATTCCCAATTTATTTTTGATTTCTTCTCTTATTTTCAATGCTTTTTCATACTGTTCTAAGGCTAATGGCAAATCGTCTTGATCGCGATAAACATTGCCTATGTTGTTCAAACTGTTGGCAATGCCATGTTTATCTTTAAGCTCTTCTTGTATTTTCAGTGTTTTTTGATAGTATTCCAATGCCAACGGATTGTTTTTGGCATTGTAGTAAACAACGCCTATGTTGTTCAAACTGTTTGCAATACCTCGTCTATCTTTGATTTCTTCATATATTCTGAGGCTTTTTTGATAGTGTTCTAAAGCTAAAGGCACATTGCCTTGTATGCGATAAATAAATCCAATATTATTCAAGGCATTCGCGATGCCTAATTTATTCTTGCCGTCCTCGTGCATTTTAAGGCTTTTTTGATAGTATTCTAAAGCTAAAGGATAATTACTTTGGTCTTTATATACAAGCCCTATATTACCCAAAATATTTGCAATGCCTTTCTTGTTTTTGCTTTCTGTGAATATTTGCAATGATTTTTGGTAGTATGCTAAGGCAACGGTATAATTGGCTTGACTTTGATAAACTGTTCCAATAGTACTTAAACTGCTCGCTTTTCCAAGTTGAAAATTATTTTTCTCACTTTGTTCGAGTGCTTTTTGCGCGAGCATAATACACGTATCGGGTTTACTACCACGATATTGAATAGCTATGTTACCTAATGTAAAAATCTTAACTGTATCATATTTAGTGGTTTTGTAAATATTCATTAAACTATCCAATGCACGTTTATTCTGCCCATGTACATATAGGCAGGCAAGGCAACAAATAAACAAAATAACAGCTTTTTTCATAAAAAAGTGAACTTGAGAATGCCAATTTACATACTAAATGTGTAATAATCAACTTTAACCGATAAAATCCAAAAAAATGATAGATTTTCCGCTTTTCCAGCCTTTACTCAACAATAAAAGTTGGGTAATACGTGTTTTTTAATTAAAATGTGCTATCTTTGCAACCGTATTCATACGCTACATAGTTCAAGGGAAGAATAGAGGTTTCCGAAGCCTCAGATAGTGGTTCGAGTCTACTTGTAGCGACAAAAAAGAGCATCTCATGCTTCAATATGAAAGCATGGGCTTCTCTTTTTTATAGATTTCCTAAAAGGGCAAAAACCATAGGAGGGAGGCTGGGAGCGAGGAGCGAGGTTTTTTTGGGAACTTAACGAGCCTTTTATAAGGGGTGCGACTTGTACCAAATCGACTTTTTGCCAAGCTCGAAAGAAACTCAAAATAAGTTTTTCGAAGACCTATTTCCTGAAATTGCAACTTCTTTTACCAACATAGCGTTTCTTGGATAACTTAAACACACTATTTGTGAAATGAAAACCTGTCCAAGTTAAATTTCACCTATTCCTAAAAAATAGAGTCTAAATCACGATAAATCAGTGTTTTAAAAGCCTCTTCTCTAATTCTTGCTGATACCAGCACTTTAAATATGTATGATAATGAAATAAAAGGTGCTCCGACAATTTTAGTGGCGCAAGGTATAAACGACATAGAAAGATACAGCACACAGTGTTTCGGGCTATGTTCTTTATGTTTCTATGTGGTTTAACACAAAATTTGTCAGAGTATAAAATAAAATACTTTCTATATTTATTGAAAGTTCAGAAACACTTAATTGCCTTTGCCGTATAAAATAAAAACGCTACGTGATTATGAATGCTGAAGATAAAGCCATCGTTTATGACGACAGTTGCCCAATGTGCCGACTTTATACACAAGGTTTTGTGCAAGCAGGTATGCTGAAGGCAAACAACCGCGTAGCCTTTTCTTGCCTACAGGAATTGCCTGTAGCAAATCAGTTGGATATAACAAGAAGCCGCCATGAGATTCCATTGATTGATTTAAAGGGGCGCAAGACCTTATATGGGTTGGATAGTTTATTGTTTATGATAAGCTGTCGTATGCCTATTTTGGCTTCTATAGGGCGTTTTGCGCCATTGTATTGGTTATTTAAGTATGTATATGCTTTTGTTTCCTACAATCGCCGCGTGATTATACAAGCAAAAAAGGCTTCACAGGGAGGTTATAGAATTGCTTTTATTTTATTGGCTATGACAGTTGGTTGTTATGGTTTTGGTATTGATGCACGATATGTGTTTTGCTTATCAGCTTTACATTACGCCTTGCCTTTTTTAGGCAAATACCAACGCACAGAGCTATTGGGACAACTTGCTGCAAGTGTTTTGATTGGCGTATTTTTCTTGTCTTTTCATACAATAATTGGTCGGTCTGTGCTTGCCGTTGGTTATGTTTGGCGATTAAAGCATTTTGTATTCAATACCTAAATTTGTATCATTGCCATAAAATTACATACCAAATAGGCAAGATTCATGTAAAAATGACGTAACTTTGCACGCTATGAAAAATTTTAATGCTAAGAATATCACGCTGGTTATTTGCGTACTCACTTTTGCTACTTGGGAAGTAATGGCTGAAACAAAATATTGGCACTTTCCTGCATTGGACAATATTTGGAAGACTTTGCTTGACGTGAAGTGGTATAAGGCATACAGTGCGGAATACAAAGCGGAGATAGAGCTTCCCAAATTCACGCCTGCCATCAAAGCTTTGGAAGGCAAGACCGTCATTGTGAGTGGTTATATCTTGCCTACGGACTTATATGAGGGTAATTTTACAGTACTTTCTGCTTATCCTATGTCGCAATGTTTCTTTTGCGGAGGGGCGGGCGCAGAGTCTGTTATGGAAGTATATGTGCGCAATGGCAGGCGTAACTTTGCGACTGAGCGCGTTACATTCAAAGGCGTTCTTGAGCTAAACGACAATGATACAAGCCATTTGATATACAAACTAAAAGACGCTGTATTACATTTTTCAGAGGATTGAGGCGTTTGCTTTTTCCCAAAAAAGTTGGTTTGGTATTTTGCCTTCTCCATTTTCCGAGAGTTCGGGCATGATGCTTTCTACAAAATACATATCTATCGCGCCTTTGCTTTTTGCTTCTATCCGTCCGCGATGCGTACACACAAAAAAGTCTTTCACTTCGTTGTAGGTGTTCCCCGATATGTTCACTTTGCCAATCTCGCCTGACGATTCCATGCGTGAGGCGGTGTTCACTGTGTCACCCCAAATGTCATACGCAAATTTCTTCTTGCCTACCACGCCTGCGACTATCTCGCCTGTATTGATTCCTAATCGCAAAGACCAGTATGCGCGGTTTTGTGCGTGGCGTTCAGCATGTTTTTCTTCCATGAAGCTTTGTATTTCAAGTCCAGCAAGTACGGCATGGATAGGGTTGAGGTGGTTAGGTTCGGGTATTCCGCCTGCACACATATAGGCATCGCCTATTGTTTTTATTTTTTCGAGTTGGTGTTTGGTAACGATTTCATCGAACTTAGCAAAACAGTCATCGAGTTCTCCAACAAGTTCGGTTGGAGTCATTTTTTCGGCTACATTCGTAAAGCCTTTGAAATCTGTAAAAAGCACAGACGCTTTTTTGTATTGGCGTGGTTGGGCTTTTCCGTTTGCTTTGAGTTCTTGTGCAATAGTTAAAGGCAGGATATTGAGCAAAAGTGCGTCAGATTTGTCGCGTTCTTTTTCTGTTAAGCTTTTTTCTATGGACAGTAATTCGTTGTTGTTTTTTCTGATTCGGTTGGTACGTACTAAAAACCCGACAGAGAACAACATAAAACAAAGGACGGCACTTCCTGCTATAGTCCAGTTTGTTTCACGCAAGCCTCGCAATTCGTTGGCGCGTATTTGGAGTTCGAGGGCTTGTTTGAGGGCTAAAAGTTCACTTTCTTTGTTTCGTTCTTGCTCGTTTAAGATTTCCAGTTCTTTTCGGTTTACTTCTGCCCACAGGTCGTGTACATCGTGTGGTTTAGTATCAATGGGTGCTATTATTATTGTTTCGGAAGCATTGTTTTTGCCTATATCATTGGGTTTGTTAATATCGGTTTTTTTAATGTCTTCTTTTTTAGAGTCTTTTGGGCGTGCTTCCACGTTGCGACTTTCAGCGGCAGAAGGTACGCTGATGGGCGTTACTTGTGTTTCCTTATTTTGATTGGCAAGGTTTTGGCGCAAGTTTCGACGCAAGTCGCCACTGATAGACTTAGCTTCTTTTTGTTGCCTTGTTATCTTCATGTTGCTCAATTCTTTTTCGGCACTTTGCACTAAATTAGCCAATTTCTTGGCATCGATTTTCATGCTATCCAATTTCTCAAGAGTAAGATTGAGCTGCGCCCAAACATGTGTGGTAGGCAAAATAAAAAATAAAAACAGCAATAAGTGTGAAGATTTCATGGCAAAGTAGTTTGGAGAGGCGAATATACAGCTTATTTCCTACAAAACGCCTGAAGTCGCCTGAAATTTCATAAAAACATGCTCTAACGAGTGAATAGTTTGTTAAAGTGTTGGGCAGGCAAGGCAATTTGAGTGTAAAAAAGCGGTTTTGCATAAAGCGCTTTCTTTTTGAATTTAATTGTAGAATTGAGTTGTAGTTATTAACTTGTTATATAAATAATTGATAGTCAATAATTTAAATTATATTATTTGATTATTTCTTTGCAGAAGGTCTAAAAAATAGGCTGTATTTTAGGGCAAATACAGGCTTATATTTGACATATTTAGCTATCTGAACAGGCATATACCATTCTAAAGGCTGTAAATGCCATAT
>Ga0163154_10000929_pt1 | contig 45627 bp, 45 predicted proteins | sample OliLakLV19MP9P1_FD_148649 | JGI IMG/M metagenome (GOLD analysis project Ga0163154, IMG submission 148649) | Freshwater microbial mat bacterial communities from Lake Vanda, McMurdo Dry Valleys, Antarctica - Oligotrophic Lake LV.19.MP9.P1 | ecosystem: Environmental > Aquatic > Freshwater > Lake >... | reverse complement strand
CGGCGGTGTCGGTCGCGACAGCACCTTGAGCACCAGCGACCAGCGCTGCCAATGTTTCGCCGACGCAGCCTTCGCGAACCGCAGCCGCAGCCAACGCCTCGAGCGTGGAGGCACACTCGATGGTTCTTGCAGCCGAAAGCTCACCTGGGGAGAGCGGCTGGCCAGCGTAAGCGCTCGCCAGCGCGAAGCCGAGCGACGCGTGGCGGATCTCGTCGAGCGCGGCTTCGTGAGCGGCCGCGATGAGATGAGCAGGGGCCGCGAACGCGATCAGCTCGAGCGAGAACTTGGAGAAGCTGGCGATGCTGGCGTGTTCGTACGCGGCGTCGTCTGCCCAGGCGCGTGCAAGCTCGGCGCGATCAGTCGCAGCGAGGCCGCTGACGTCCGGTGTTTGCCGGCCCGCGACTCCCCAAGACTTGCCCGGGCGAACATCGGCTCGTTGCGGGACGTCACCGAACAGAAGCGGTCGGCCGATGACGGCGCACTCGGGGTTGCCGGGCGCGCTTACGTCGACCTGGTAACAGCACTCCATGTTCTTGTTGGTCGTTGGCCCGCTGATCCAATCCAAGACCAGCTCGAGGTCGTTGGTGCACGGGTACATGATCTCGGCCTCGGCCAGGGTCGGGCACGGCACGATACCGCCCTGGAAACAGCGCTCGACGCCGTTTTGAATGCCGCCACCTTGGCCGTCGCCGCCTTGCGCGTTGCCGCCCTCCGGCGCCCCACCGTTGCCGCCGGCATTGTCACCGCCAACGTTGTTGCCACCAGCATTCTCGCCGCCAGCACTGTCGCCGCCAGCATTCTCGCCGCCAGCACTGTCGCCGCCGACGTTGTTGCCGCCCTGGCTTTCACCGCCGTTGCCGGCGCCGCCGGTGCCGCCACCGCTACCGCCCGCGGGACTGTCGTCTCCGCAGCCGATGGCCACTGAACCCACGACCCCGGCCGCAATCAGCATGCGACGCGCGACAGCCCTGCGAAAAGCCAACGTTCTTTCCATGACAAGCCTCCAGGAAGATCAAGGCGCAGCTCGGCTGCGCGAGCATCTATGCCCGGGAGTTGGCGGGTTGATCGCGAAATCCGCCGTCGGCTACGTGCCGAGCGTTTCCGGGTCGACCTCGACGACGTAGTACCAGCCGAGCACATCGAGCCGAACGAACACCACCAAGAGCTTCTTGCCTTCGCGCTGATAGCGCCGCGCTCCCGCAACGCCCTCGCGCACTGCGCTGACGACCTCTGGGATGTCAAAATCGGCGAGCTCCAGCCCCTCGTCCTTGCCGCTTCCCTTGAAGCGCTTTCCGGCGTCGTTGGAGTCGATCACCTTCTTGCCTTCACCGTTGACGAGGCTGGTGCGCAGGGTGGCCCGGCCGGGAAGCGACAGGCCCGTCTCGACGATCTTGGTGACGGTAATTTCGACGCCAGCAACCCCGAGAAACTCTCCGTTCGACGACCACAGGCCCTGCGTGCAAGGGAGCACCAGGTCGTCGCCCTGTTCGTCGGTCGTCGAGTCCACATAGGGGCTGCCCCAACGTTTGCCGTGCTGGTGATCCGAAATCTTGTAGAAGCCTGCGGTTCGCACGTCGTATCCCGGGGGCAACGCGTCCATCCCGGGCAACATGAAATGAACGCCGTCAGCGAGGCTGACGTACGCGTAGTCGATCGGCCCGCGCCGCTGGAGCAGGAAATTGCGCTGCTCTTGGTCGGTAAGAACCGCGCGATCGTCTCCGGCAGCAGCGATGAACATCGTCTGCATGTGTCTACGCAAGGGCGCCAACCGGCGCAGCTTGGGCAGCGCCAGCTCTCGGTTGGTAGAAGGTGCCAAGCCCACCACCGGAAAATCGACCGAGACCGGCCACCGGTACGAAGACTTGTCCGTGAAGTCTTTGGGGCGGCGCGCAGCATCGGCAAAGTCGGTATCGAGGTAGAAGCGAGCGTCGGTTGCAGAAGGCTCTGGCCCAGCGAGCGCCCACTCGGCCGAAATGCGTAGCCCCTCGAGCGCCTCCTCCATCCGTTGGAATTGGCTGTCGATGCGACGCGCTTGGGCCGCTACGTCGATGGAGAGCGCCGTGACTCGTTCGCCTTGTTCTCGTGTGGCAAGCTCGCTGGCCGCCTTCATGTAGAGCGCCCAGCTGACGACGATGGCGGCCAGCGCGCACACCCCGAGAAATGCCATCATCGTCGCGCGGCGATTGCGGCTCATCGCCCGCGTGAGTCGCTGCCACCGATTGTCGGGTCGCGCGAGCACCGCTTCGCCGCGCAAATGTCGCCGGACGTCTTCTGCCATTGCGGTCACGCTGGAGTAGCGATCGGCAGGGGCGAACTTCGTCGCTTTGTCGACGATGGCAGCCAGCTCGACCGGGATGCGCTCGCGTTTGGAGATGTGTGTCAGCGGCGCCTTTTCGCCGGCAGCCGCCTGTTGCCAACAGTCCTCGGTCGAGCTGGCGTCGATCGCTCTCTTCAGCGAAACGAGCTCGAACAAGATGAGACCGAGCGCGTATTGGTCAGCGCTGGCCCCGAGCTCGCTGTTGCGGCCGTCGGCTTGCTCGGGTGACATGTACGCCATGCTGCCCACGATCTCACCGACCTGGGTGAGGTCGGGCTCGATCGGCAGGGCCGCGGGCTGCGACGCATCGTGCTCGTCCGGCGTGCTGATCAGCCGCGCGACGCCCCAGTCCATCACGTAGACCTCGTTGAACTTGCCGATCATGAAATTGGCTGGCTTGAGGTCGCGATGAATAACCCCTCGATCGTGGGCGAACGCGATCGCGTCGCAAATCTTCAAGAAGTGTTCGAGCCTCTTGGTGAGCGAATGTTCGGCGTCGATGGGTCGATCGTTCTCGTAGGCGGCCGCCGCCTGGCTGATCAGCAAGCGCAACGTCTGGCCTTCGACGAGCTTCATCGCATACCCGATCGAACGACCGTCGGCCGAGACCTCCAGCCCGTGAACCGGAACGATGTTGGGGTGATCGAGCTGTGCCGTGATGCGCACTTCGCGCATGAAACGCTCGCGCAGCGTGGCATTCTCGCCATCGAGCAGCTGCTTGAAGGCGACCTCGCGACCGAGCTCGAGCTGCTCGGCGCGGAATATCGCGGGCCCGCCGCCGCGCCCGATCTCCTCGTAGAGGCGCAGCGGTTTCACCTCCGTGCGGGCGCTACCGATGGTCTCGCTCGGGCGCGGCGACGGGCCCGCGAAGGGCACGCCCGTGTTGCTCTTGGGCTCGACGATGGTAGGCACGTCGCCGCCGCGCAGCTCGGCCTCGACCTGCCGCGCCGACTCGGGCGGCAACATGCCCTGGTCGACCATGTACTTCACCAGCAGCGCTGCGTCGTCGGAGCCGGTCGTCTCTTTGAAGATGCGAATCGTATGGGTGACGTCGACCCGCGTATGGCGCTCGAGCACCTGTCGGAGGTCGTCGGCTTTGTTCAACCCTTCGACGATAGAGGGGAGGCGCGCGGCTGTCGACTCGGAGCCGCCCGGGCCCGTCAGTCGTCCCTTTTGGCCTCTTCGTAGACGATCGTGCCCACCATACGCACCTGCTCGCTCGTCTTCACCTGCTGCATTCGAAGCTCGGTGATCGCGCCGGTGATGTCACCGAGACGCATGCTCAAGCCGGACATCGCCGCGTCCATTTGGAGCCACAGCTTGATGGCCTGAGAAGCGCCCATGAACATCAGGAAGCGCAGCGTCCCGTCGATCACGATCGCCACCGCGCCCATGAAGCCGATGCCCTGCTTCTCGATCGTCCTGCCGAACCGAGTGAACAGCGCGACGAGCGTCCAGGCGACGGCCAGCCAGGCAAGGACGAGGAAGATCGTCGACAACCAGCGCAACACCTTGAAGCGGTCGATCATGTTCGAAGGGACCATAAGCACCCGCTGTGCCACAAGAAAACGGCCACACCCGGCCAGCTTCGGCGCCCTGACCACGTTGCGCAACGCTGCGCTACTCGTGGCGCACAAAACGAAAACGCCCGCCTCGTCTCCGAAGCGGGCGTCTCGCGTAGCCAAAAGCGAAGAACTACTTCTTCGAGACCTTGGCCTTCTTGTCGCCAGAGTGACCGTGGAACGTGCGCGTCGGTGCGAACTCACCGAGCTTGTGACCGACCATGTTCTCCGTCACGAACACGGGCACGAACTTGCGCCCGTTGTGAACGGCGAACGTGAGACCGACGGCCTCGGGGATGATCGTGCTGCGGCGCGACCAGGTCTTGATGACCTTCTTCGACTGCTGGCCTTGAGCGCCAGCAGCCACGATCTTCTCAGACAAGTGACCGTCTACGAACGGGCCCTTCTTTACACTTCGCGGCATATCGATCAGCCCTTCCGGTTACGACGGCGGATGATCATCCCGTCGGTACGCTTGTTGTTGCGGGTCTTGAGGCCCTTTGCGAGCTGACCCCACGGTGAGCACGGGTGGCGACCACCAGAGGTGCGGCCTTCGCCGCCGCCCATCGGATGATCGACTGGGTTCATGGTGACGCCGCGGTTGTGAGGGCGCCAGCCGAGCCAACGCGTGCGGCCTGCTTTACCCAAGCTGATGTTGCCGTGCTCGATGTTGGAGACTTGACCGACAGTCGCGCGGCACTCGATGTGCACCTTGCGGATTTCGCCGCTCGGCAAGCGAACCTGCGCCCAGTCGCCGTCTTTGGCCATCAGCTGAGCCGATGAGCCAGCCGAGCGCACGAGCTGACCGCCTTTGCCCTTCTTGAGCTCGACGTTGTGAATCGTCGTGCCGGGCGGGATGTACTTCAGCGTCAGCGAGTTGCCGATCTTGATGTCGGCGTTGCGACTGGCGACGACGGTCATGCCCACAGTGAGGCCGTCCGGCGCGAGGATGTACGTCTTCTCGCCGTCCAAGTAGTGGAGCAAGGCAATGCGCGCCGTGCGGTTGGGGTCGTACTCGATGGCGGCAACCGTTGCCGGCACGCCGATCTTGCCGCGCTTGAAATCGATGATGCGGTAGCGCTGCTTATGGCCACCGCCGCGGAAGCGGCTGGTGATGCGACCGTTGTTGTTGCGACCGCCGTGCCTATGTTGACCTTCGGTGAGGCTCTTTTCGGGCTCGGTCTTGGTGATCTCTTTGAAGTCACTGACCGAATAGAAACGCCTACCGGGGGAGGTCGGCTTGAACGTCTTGATGGCCATGACTACTCCGTCTTCTCGTCGAAGAACTTGATCTCATCACCCTCCTTGAGGGTGATGATTGCCTTCTTCCAGTTGCGCAGCTTTGCGTAGCCGCGGCCCATTCGCTTGTCTTTGCCGCGCATGACGAGCGTGTTCACGTCCGTCACAGTCACGTTGAAGAGCTTCTGGATTGCGTTTCTGATCTCGATCTTGTTGGCCGTCGGAACGACCTCGAAGATGACTTGATTTTGGCCTTCACGCAGGCGTGTCGACTTCTCCGTCAGGATGATCGGCCGCTTGATGATGTTTTCGCTGGTACGCAGCATGGTCGTCCTTTTCAGCTCTTGAGGCAGCGAGCCTCAAGCTCCTTTGCTGCAGCCTTCGAAACCACGAGGTGATCGTGGCGGAGCAGGTCGTAGACATTGACGCCCTCAGGGGGCAGAAACTGGTGAGCCGCGACGTTGCGGATCGATTTCTCGAGCTTGTCGTTGCCGCGGCTATCGACGACGAGGGCCTTCTTGTCGGCCTTCAGCGTCAAGAGCGCACCAACGAGCGCCTTCGTCTTGATATCGGCGAGGTCGAACGAATCGACGACGATTAGCCGGTTCTCTTTGGCGAACAGGCTGAGCGCGCTCTTCAGCGCTTGGGCGCGCACCTTGCGCGGAGGACGGTAGGACCAGTCCTTCGGCTCGAGTGCGTGCGCCATGCCGCCGCCGACATGATGGGGGGCGCGAGCCGAACCCTGGCGGGCGCGACCGGTTCCCTTTTGTTTGAACAGCTTCTTGGAAGAGCCGCGCACTGCGCTGCGCTCTTTGGTGGCTTTCGTGCCGGAGCGCCGCGACGCGAGCTGAGCCTTGACCACCTCGTAGAAGAGCTGGTCTTTGACCTCGGCGCCGAACACCTCGTCAGAAAGCTCGAGCTCGGAGACCTTCTCGTTCTTCAGGTTGTAAACGGTGACCTTCATGGTTCGTTACTCCTACGACTTGATCTCGACATCGACGCCAGCCGATAGATCGAGCTTCATCAGGGCGTCGAGGGTCTGTTGCGTCGGCTCGATGATGTCGAGCAGGCGCTTGTGGGTGCGAATCTCGAACTGTTCGCGCGACTTCTTGTCGACGTGCGGCCCCCGCAGAACGGTGTAGCGACGGATCTCGGTCGGCAGGGGCACAGGCCCCGCGACACGAGCGCCGGTGCGCTTCGCCGTCTCGACGATGTCCGTAGTGGACTTGTCGAGAAGCTGGGAATCGAACGCCTTGAGGCGAATTCGGATTTTCGTTCCATCGGCCATGATGTGCTTCCTTACTCGACGATCTTCGTGACGATGCCGGCGCCGACGGTCTTGCCGCCCTCACGAATGGCGAAGCGCATCTGTTCTTCGAGCGCGACGGGAGCGATGAGCGTGATGTCCATCGTCACGTTGTCGCCCGGCATGACCATCTTGACGCCTTCGGGCAGGTTGCAAGTGCCCGTGACGTCGGTCGTGCGGATGTAGAACTGGGGGCGGTAGTTGGTGAAGAACGGCGTGTGACGGCCGCCCTCTTCCTTCTTGAGGACGTACACCTCGCCGAGGAACTTGGTGTGCGGGGTGATGCTGCCGGGCTTGGCGAGTACCTGACCGCGCTCGATCTCCTCTTTGTCGATGCCGCGCAGCAGGCAGCCGACGTTGTCGCCAGCTTGGCCCTGGTCGAGCAGCTTGCGGAACATCTCGACGCCGGTGACGACCGTCTTCTTGGTGTCTTTGAAGCCGATGACGAGCACCTCTTCGTTCACCTTGATGATGCCGCGCTCGATACGACCGGTGGCGACGGTGCCGCGACCCTTGATCGAGAACACGTCTTCGATGGCCATCAAGAAGGGCTTGTCGATGTCGCGAACCGGCTCCGGGATGTAGGTGTCGAGAGCGTCGAGCAGGGCGTCGATCGTCTTGACCCACTTCTCGTCACCGCGCATCGCCGGCAGCGCCGCGCCGCGGATGACGGGAGCGTTGTCGCCGTCGAACTGGTACTTGGTGAGGAGCTCGCGCACCTCCATCTCCACCAGATCGAGCATCTCGAGGTCATCGACCGCGTCGCACTTGTTCAAGAACACGACGATGTGAGTGAGACCGACCTGGCGAGCAAGCAGCACGTGCTCACGCGTCTGCGGCATCACGCTGTCGAGCGCCGAGACGACCAAGATCGCTCCGTCCATCTGGGCGGCGCCGGTGATCATGTTCTTGATGTAGTCGGCGTGGCCCGGGCAATCGACGTGCGCATAGTGGCGCTTCAGCGATTCGTACTCGACGTGCGCGGCGGCGATCGTCACCGTCTTCGTCTCGTCGCGCACAGTGCCGCCCTTGGCGATGTCGGCGTACGAGATCGCCTTCGCCAGGTTCTTCTTCGACTGCACCATCACCAGCGCAGCGGTGAGCGTCGTCTTGCCATGATCGATGTGACCGATGGTGCCGACGTTCACGTGGGGTTTGGTGCGGTTGAATTTCTCCTTGGCCATTTCTCTCTCTCTATCTCCGTGCGGTATTGGGGCGGTTTGGGTGCTGTTAAACGCGAAGCAACTCCTTGCGGAGCCATCAAACGAGCTAGCCGCGCTGCTTTTGCACGATCTCGTCTTGGATCGCGATAGGCAGCGGTGCGTACTGCGAAAATTGCATCGAATAGGTGGCGCGACCCTGCGTGCGCGAGCGCAGGTCGGTCGAATAGCCGAACATCATTGCGAGGGGTACCTCGCTCTTGATCACGCGGGTGTTGGCACGCTGGGACATGTCGGTCACGCGGCCACGGCGGGAGTTCAGGTCGCCGATGACATCGCCGAGGTACTGATCAGGCACCACGATTTCGACCGCCATGATCGGCTCGAGCAGGACGAGACCCGCCTCTTTTGCCGCGTCTTGAAAGGCGAGTGAGCCCGCGACTTCGAAGGCCGAAGTCGAGGAATCGACCTCGTGGTAGCTGCCGTCGAACAGGCGCGCCTTCACGTCGACCATGGGGTAGCCAGCCAGCACCCCGCGGCCCATCGCCTCACGAATGCCCTTTTCGACCGAAGGAATGAACTCTTTCGGGATGATGCCGCCGACGAGATCGTTCACGAACACGAAGCCCGCGCCGCGCTCGGTGGGCTCGAGGTCGATCTTGACGTGACCGTACTGGCCTTTACCCCCCGATTGGCGAACGAACTTGCCCTCGATATTCTTGGCGGCGTGGGCGATCGTCTCCTTGTAGGCGACCTCGGGTTTGCCCACGTTGGCCTCGACTTTGTACTCGCGGCGCAGGCGGTCGATGATGATCTCGAGGTGCAGCTCGCCCATGCCAGCGATGATCGTCTGACCAGTCTCTTCGTTCGTGAAGGTGCGAAAGCTGGGGTCTTCGAAGGCGAGGCGTTGCAGGCTGACGCCGAGCTTGTCCAGATCTGCCTGGGTCTTCGGCTCGATGGCGATCGAGATGACCGGCTCCGGAAAGTCCATTTTTTCGAGGACGATCGGGTGCTTCTCGTCACACAGGGTGTCGCCGGTGCGCGTCTCGCGCAGGCCGACTGCTGCGTAGATGTTGCCGGCGTAGCAGACGTCGATGTCTTCACGCTTGTTGGCATGCATGCGCAAGATGCGACCGAAGCGCTCCCGCTTGCCCCGCGTGCTGTTCATCACGCTGGCGCCGTTGGCGACGGTGCCGGAGTACACGCGGAAGAACGTCAGCGTGCCGAAGGAGTCGTGCAGAATCTTGAAGGCGAGCGCAGCAAACGGCTGATCGTCGCTGGCTTTGCGCTCGATCTCCGGTGCGTCTTTCTTCTTCGGATCGATGCCCTTCATCGGCGGAATGTCGAGCGGCGAAGGCAGGTAGGAGACGACTGCATCGAGCAGCTGCTGCACGCCCTTGTTCTTGAAGGCCGAGCCGCATAGCACCGGAACGAACTTGAAGTCGTTGGTGCCTTTGCGGATGGCTGCGTGAATCTCGTCGTTGGTGATGGTTGCTGCGGCGCCGCCGACGAACTTCTCCATCACAGCGTCGCTGACGTCGGCGATGGTCTCGAGCATCTGGTCGCGCAGCTCTAGGCAGCGCGGCTTGATGTCCGCCGGCACGTCGCGCCATTCGTACTGCATGCCCTTCGACTCTTCGTCGAAGAAGGCAGCGCGCATCTGCACGATGTCGACCACGCCGCGGAACTGATCTTCTTGGCCGACGGGGTACTGCAGCGCGACCGGCACTGCGCCAAGACGCTCGCGGATCGACTCGAGACACATCTCGAAATCAGCGCCGACCTTGTCCATCTTGTTGATGAAAGCGACGCGCGGCACATGGTACTTGTCGGCTTGACGCCAAACGGTCTCGCTCTGCGGCTCGACGCCGTTACCACCGTCGAACACCGCCACGGCACCGTCGAGCACGCGCAAGCTGCGCTCGACCTCGATGGTGAAGTCCACGTGGCCGGGAGTGTCGATGATGTTGATGCGATGAACGATGCCCTTGAAAGGACCTTCGTCCGGCTCCCAGAAGCAGTTCGTCGCGGCTGAGGTGATGGTGATGCCGCGCTCTTGCTCCTGGACCATGTAGTCCATCGTGGCGGCGCCCTGGTGGACCTCGCCCATCTTGTGATTGACGCCCGTGTAGTAAAGGATGCGCTCGGTGGTCGTGGTTTTGCCCGCATCGATATGCGCCATGATCCCGATGTTTCGGGTCTTCTCTAGGCTGTAATCGCGGGCCATGGGTCGAGCTGCTCGGGGGTGAAACGCGGGGTCGGAGACGGGTCGAGTGAGAACCTGAGGAGCCGGAAACAACAAACCCCCTCCGGTCCGTTCCGCAGCGAGAAGGTCAGCTTTGCTGATCCTGGTCGGTGCTGGCTCGCCGCCATTTGGCGAGCACTGGGGAACCCGGAGAGGGGTCGGGGTACGTCGGTCTTCCTGCCGGGGCGGGAAGGATGCGTAACCCGATCCTTATGTCGTGGTGCTCATCGCGGCGCTACATGCTCCTTCAAGGCCCATAGGGGCCGTGGGGGCGCGCACTATACCCGCCAGCCGGTTTCTGTCAACGGGCGTAACGCGCGCAGCGCGTAGCCCGTTTGGGCTGCGTAGCGCCGCAGGCGCAAGCAGGCCCATGAGCAGCGCTCAGACAAAACGAAACGAGCGCGACAGTTGCCACGCTCGCTGCTTCAACTGGACCCGCCGGCGGGCGAGCCCTCAGCCAGCTCGACTACCAGCGGTAGCGAGCAAAAGCCTACTACCAGCGGTAGCGAGCAAAAGCCTACTACCAGCGGTAGCGAGCAAAAGCCTACTACCAGCGGTAGTGAGCAAAAGCCTTGTTGGCCTCGGCCATCTTGTGCGTGTCGTCCTTCTTCTTCACCGCGTTGCCGCGGTTCTGAGCGGCATCGACGAGCTCGGCAGCCAGACGCTCCATCATTGTCTTCTCGCCGCGTGAGCGGGAGTAGAGGACGAGCCAGCGCATGGCCAACGAGACGCGACGCTCGGGGCGAACCTCGACCGGAACCTGATAGGTGGCACCGCCGACGCGCCGGCTCTTCACTTCGAGCTTGGGCTTCACGTTGTCGAGCGCCTTGCGGAAGATATCGAGCGGCTCTTCTTTGAAGCGATCTTTGATCACGTCGAACGCGCCGTACAGAATGCCTTCTGCTGTCGCCTTCTTGCCACCCAACATGATGGTGTTGGTGAACTTGGTGACAAGCTTGTCCTTGAATTTGGGGTCCGGAATGATCCGGCGCTTCGGCACTTCACGACGGCGGGGCATTGGCGCGTTTCCTTAGCTGCTTTGAACGATACGGGAAAGACTGAACAGGCTCGGCGTGGCAGCGGTGGTGCGGCTGCCACGTCCGCGAGCCCGTTTCGAGGGCCTGCTCAGCACGTTTGCGGAGCAGAAAGCTCAGCACGTTTGCGGAGCAGGAAAGCTCAGCACGTTTGCGGAGCAGAAAAAAAGTAGCCTCAGCCCTTCGGCCGCTTGACGCCATACTTGGAGCGCTTGCGGTTGCGGGTGGCCTTGTTGGTCGAGCTGGGCCCAGAAGCGCCAGAGGCGTCGAGCGTGCCGCGAACGACGTGGTAGCGAACGCCGGGCAGATCTTTGACGCGACCGCCACGGATGAGCACGACGGAGTGCTCTTGAAGGTTGTGTCCCTCGCCCGGGATGTAGCTCGTCACTTCCATCTGGTTGGTGAGCCGCACGCGGCAAACCTTACGCAGAGCGGAGTTCGGCTTCTTCGGCGTGGTCGTATAAACACGAACACAAACGCCGCGGCGCTGAGGACAGGATTTGAGGGCAGGCGACGCGGTCTTCCAGACGGAAGCTTCGCGGCCTTGGCGGATGAGCTGGTTGATCGTGGGCATTTTTGGGGGCCGGAATGCGGGACGCGCAGATTACCCAGAGGGCTCTTTGCGTCAAGCGGAACGTCCCACACGTCGCGAATGTGCCTTCTTTTTTCGGGTGGGCAGCTTGTACGGTAGTCTGGCGTAGTCCCGTCTTGGAGGAATTCTCATGAGCCTTGTTCGTCATGCTTTGTTCGGCGTCGCTGCAACCGCGGTATTCGCCGTCAGCTCCAGCGCTTTTGCGGCCCAGAACCCCTGCGGCAACATCGAGCTCCTGGCCATCACCGAATGCCACTTCGAGTTCGAAGGTGGCTGCAAGGCTCAATGTGAGCCGCTGAGCTTCGTCGCTTCGTGCGATGGGGAATGTAACGCCGAGGTATCGGTCGAGTGCACGGGCAGCTGCAGCGCTGACTGCTCCGCCGAGTGCGAGGTCAACCCCGGCTCCTTCGAGTGCGAAGGCAGCTGCCAGACCGACTGCGAGGCGCAGATCGCGCTCGACTGCCAGGGTGACGAAGACGAGGCAGGCTGCATCGCCTACTGCAACTCGATGTGCGAAACCGATTGCCAAGGGCAATGTTCGGGTGTCGCGCCCAGCGCCAACTGCGATGCAAAGTGCGAAGCCTCTTGCAGCGGCACCTGCGAGACGACCTCCAACTTCGACTGTTCGCTCAACTGCTCTGCGGAGCTCAAGGGCGGCTGCGAGGTCGACTGCGATGCGCCTGAAGGCGCGCTCTTCTGCGACGGACAGTTCATCGCCGTCACCGACCTGCCGGCGTGCGTCGAGTACATCGTCAGCAACTTCGAGATCGAGCTCGAGTTCGAGGCATCCGCTTCGTTCAGCTCAACGGCCGAAGGCTGCGCAGCGAGCGCACCCGGAAACACGAACAACTACGGTGTGATGGTCGGCCTCGGCCTCGCCCTGGCAGCGCTAGCGCGTCGCCGCCGCACCGTCTGAAAATGTCTCGTCGAGCGGCGCCGGCCCAAGGGTCGGCGCCGTTCTAGTTTTGTACCAGACGAGATAGCCTTTCTGCATGAGCTCATGGCGCAGGTTTGCCGCCCTCTCGATGATGCTGTCGATCGCGGCGTGCTCGGACGACAGCGGCAACCTGGGGGGAGGCAGCGCTCAAGGAGGTGCAGGGCAAGGCGGCCTGGGCCCCGGCGGAGAAGGTCCGGGTGCGGCTGCGCCCGGCGGCGGCTCGGCCGAGGGTGGCGGCGGCAACCAGACTGGAGGCGCATCGAGCGTCGCGCTGCCGCCCGCCAACGCTCAGCTCGACTATCAGCTCGGCGGCGCTTACACCCCGCCCGACGGGGTCGTTGTGTTGAGCCGCGACCGCAGCGCCGCACCCGAGCCCGGGCTCTACAACATCTGCTACGTGAACGGCTATCAAGCTCAGGAAGAGGAGGCTGCGTTCTGGCTCGAGCAGCGACCCGATCTCGTCTTGCGTGACGCAGGTGGTGACCCCGTAATCGACGAAGACTGGAACGAGATGCTGCTCGATATCTCCACCCGAGAGAAGCGCACGGCCTTGGCACAAATCGTCGGCGGCTGGGTGGCGCAATGCAAGGCCGACGGCTTTGACGCAGCCGAGATCGACAACCTCGACTCGTACGCGCGGTCGCAGGGGCTGCTCATCGAGGACGACGCGGTAGCGTTCATGCAGCTGCTCTCCGCAGTGGCTCACGAAAACGGTCTCGCCATTGCCCAGAAAAACTCGACCGAGCTCGTGCCTCGCCGTGAAGAGATGGGCACTGATTTCGCCGTCGCCGAAGAGTGCAATCGCTATGCGGAGTGCGGCGAGTATCGAGACGGCTATGGCGATTTGGTGTTCGTGATCGAATACCGTCAGCAAGACTTCGACGCGGGCTGCGCGGAACACTCCGACCTCTCCATCGTCCTGCGCGACCTGAACCTGGTCGACCCGAGCGCCGGCGCGTATGTCTACGACGACTGCTGACGTCGCGCTGCGTGCGCTCTCCACATCCCTTGCGACGATCACTAGCGCCAGCGCGAGCTGCTACGCTCGCCCGCTCGGAGGCCCGATCATGGATGACAACGCCACGAAGTTCGAAGACGCCCAGAAGCGCGTGAAGACCTTGAAAGCAGCGCCTTCGACCGACCAGCTGCTCGAGCTCTACGCACTCTACAAACAAGGCACCAGCGGCGATGTCTCCGGCTCCAGGCCCGGCATGCTCGACTTCAAAGGTCGCGCGAAGTTCGACGCCTGGACCGGCAAGAAGGGCACCGCCAAAGATGACGCGATGAAGAAGTACGTCGCGCTCGTCGACAAGCTCGTCGGTTGATGTCTCCTGCGCTCACGCCGTAACGACCCGCTCGCTGGCCGGGCATTGGCCCAAGATAGCTGGCCGCCAGAGATGATCATCTCCTTCTTCGGCGGGATCAGGTAGATGTGGTCAGGTTCGACGCGAACGCCGTCCTCCACGAGCGTCACGGGAATCGACGTGCGCCGCGCGAGAAGCTCGTCCATGACACTGCGGAAGTCTGGCGACAGATGTTGGACGACGACGAAGGCGAGGCCCGTCTCTCGAGGCATCTCGGAGAAGAACTGCTCCAGCGCCTCAAGCCCCCCGGCGGACGCTCCGATCCCCACTACATATGTCGGTTCCGCCCGGCGCTCGTCGTCGACCATGAAAAGCGTCGACTGCAACCGCTGTGCCCACTTTTGCGCCAATTGGGCGGTAATTTGGCGAAAATGGCAGGGATCGCGGGGCAAAAATCGACAACGGGGCGAGTTGCCACACGGTCGCCGAGGTCCGACTTGCGCAGGCCGAGGAGCGGTGCCAAACCGGCCCATGCAAACCCCCTGGCTCTTTCTCGCGTTCGCCTTGGTTGGTTGCACTGAAAACGGCGCGCAGCCAGCGACGGCGACATCCGAGTCGGCCAACAAGGCCGGCGCGGTCTCCGACAGCGGCCCCGCCGAAGTGGGCAAGCCAGCTCCCAACTTCAAGCTCTGGGACCTCGACGGTAAAGAGGTCGAGCTCGCGTCCTTCAAAGGCAAGACCGTCGTCCTGGAATGGTTCAACCCCGGGTGCCCGTTCGTCCAGAAGAGCCACAACAAGGGCTCGCTGAAGGGCTACGCGCAGACGGTGACAGCCAAGGGCACCGTCTGGCTCTCCGTCAATTCGGGCGCGGCCGGCAAGCAGGGCGCGGGAGTCGACGTAAACCGCTCCGGCGCAAAAGATCTCGGCGTCGAGAACCCGATCTTGCTCGACGAGAGCGGCGCGGTCGGCAAGCTCTACGGCGCGACGAATACGCCTCACGTCTACGTGATCGACCCCGCCGGCACGCTCGTTTACGCGGGCGCGATCGACAACTCGCCGGACGCCGAGGGCGAGAGCCCCGAAGGCGGCAAGCTCGTCAACTATGTCGCCGACGCCCTCGATGCAGTCGATCAGAAGAAGGCGGTCGCCGTACCGAAGACCAAGGCGTACGGCTGCTCCGTCAAATACAAATAGGATCAGTGCGACTTTCTCTCCGCTGCCTTCGCGTTCTCGATGTATCGGCGCACCCCCTACACAGCGAGGGCGCTCATCGTGCCGAGAATCGCGACGCTGCCGTTGCCGACCACAGCCACCTCGACACCCTCGTCGTTTTTGAGGAGCGACAGATCGAAGTCCAAGTTGAAGCCGGGAATCGGCGTGGCGCTCAGCACCCCGGCGCAAAAATGGGCGTCTGCGGGCACTCCTGCGACGAGGTCGTCGGGGCTCTCGTACGCAGCCGGCGCCCTCGGGTCGCTCGTCTCGAGCGCGGCCGCGCTGCTTTCGACTTCGCCTGAGGACGAAGAGCTCACCTCTCTCGTCTTCTCGGGCGAAGAACACGCCGCCAACGCAAGCACGAGGCTGAGAGACGAATCACGTTCGGCATCGGGCGCGAAGCTTAGGCGGCTTCGCGAAGTTTGACAGCTCGTCTAGAGGCCTGGTGTTCTACCGTTCATCATCCAATGCCTGGCCCAATCGACTGCACCGGCCCGATCGAGGCGTTCTGCCTGCAAGTGGATGCGCCATCCAGCCGGCGCAGCGTCCATTCGTTCGACGCGATCTCGGCGGGGGACCGGGTGGCGCTCTGCTTCGTCGCGGACGGTAGCTCGCCTCCCTATTCGCTACGCATCCGCTCCCCGAACGGTGCGCTCGTGATCGACCGCCTGCTCCGCGAGCTCCCCACTGGGCTGCCGCAAGCCGAGCCACCGATCGAGTTCGTGGTTTCCAACTCGGGGGCTTACGCCATCGAGCTGAAGGAGATCAGGGGTCCGCAGTGGTGCAAAGCAACACTGCAGGTAACGAAGACCTAGCTCTAGGGAGTTCGATCGATGATCGATTCTCGTGGCGAACGCAGCTCGATTTTCACTTCCCAACCCAGGTGACCACCGAGCAAATGCGCGAGCTCCATCGCTGTATATGCGCGGCCGGCGACCTGAATGAAAGGCTGGTTCGGCGCGCTCGGGTAGCTCTCGATGACACACATCAGCGTGCTACCGCCCTGAAGCAGCGTGGACATATCTCGCCGAGAACGCGCTGCCTCTTCTTGAGTGGTCGAGAGGCCTGCGTTCCACAGCGAGAGGATGTCTTCGTCGGTCATCCGCTGCAGGCTGTCGCGACCGATTCGATACTGCGTCGTCTCGATCGTCTCGTCCGCGTAGCGGATGATGGCGAAGTCGCCGTCACGCGTAATCGTAACTTCATCCGGCGTGGCGACGAAGGGACGCTGCTTGCGAGGCACCCCTCTTATCTATCGCAAGACTCGCGAGCGTTGGAGCCCGATCGCAGTCGTAGCGAAAGTCAAACCGGAGGCGCACCGTAGGGTGGTGCGATGTTTCCGCCTGTGCCATCACCGCCGCTGCCACCGCCACCGTTCGTCACCTGGCCACCTGCGCCCCCTATGGCGACCTCACCGCCGCCGCCCTCGGCCGGCGAACCGCCGGCCGCGTCACCACCTTGCGCTTGACCGCCCGTACTGGAGCCGCCCGTCGGACTGTCATCACCACACGCGACGAATGCAGTGCTCGCAAGAGCGGCGCTGACTGCGAGCATGGCTGCACGGCGCGCACCGAGCGCGGCAGTGGCAGGGCGAGCCGTGGCTGCCACGATGTTGTTGCCACAGAAAGGGCAGACAGATTCGGCCTTCACGTGGCGATCACAAGCATGACAAGGGACGAGCGTGGGCATCGGCGACCTCCACTAGCCATGATTCAGGAGATCGTCGCATCCTGCAACCACGGCCTGCAGCGCTGCACTCGACCGCATGCCCCGCCCTCGGTCGCGCATGGAAGCCGAAACGCTCTCGTGCTCACCGAAGTAGTGGTCGGCGCGCGGAACGAGAATGCTCTTCGCCGGAGTAGATTGCGCCCGAACCCAGGACGCGATCGTGCTTGCGTCGCCCTCACCCGCCACCCAATCGAGCTCGCCCTGAATGGCGCACACCGGGCTCTGCACACGTTGCCAGGCGACCCTCGGCTCGATCGCATCGACCGATCGCAGGTACGAGATGGGCGCTCCGAACAGGTGTCGCGGACCGAGGTCGCCCGCAGCCAGCGTCTCTAGCAAGTGTGGCTCGAGAGCCGCGATTTGTTCTCGCGAGCGGCCCGCACGTAGCACCGACCGATACAGCAAGCCCGCGCGCGAAGCTTCGACGCGAGCGTCCGCTCCGTTCGCCATCCTCAGCGGCAATTGCTGCTCGGCCGCACGTTCGAGCGCCTCGGCCCACCGGCGCGCAGCGGCGCCGTAGACGACGACTCCCGCGACCGGAAGCACCCCCGCCAGCAATGCGGCAGCGAGTGCCCCCAAGCTGTGACCGAAGAGCACGGAACGTTCGGGCGACAGCAGCCCGCGCGCCGCGAGCACCTCCATCACGGCCGCGCTCGCTTCGACATCCGACGTGATGGTTCGCCCTGCCTCTGGCCCTCGCCATTCGACCGCCACGGTCGCCCAGCCTGCGCGCAGAAGCGCCTCCCCGAGCATCCGGTATGGCTGCGCGTCGATCGCGCTGGCGCTTAGGCCCGCATGAATGACCACTGTTTTGCCGCTTTGGCTCTGCGGGGCCCGATGAAGGAAGCGGGCCTGGGCCCGAGCCTCCAGGTCGACGAGCTCGCAATCGGGCTCGAGCCCGCTGGTCACGACGGCTCGTGGCCTGGAGCTCGCCGTTTGGGCTCCGCCAATGACGGGGGCGTGAGCGAGGGGCTCTGCAGAAGAAAGCCGGCGCCGCTCTTGGCGACTTCACGGGCTTGCTCGAGCTCGTCCTGAGGCCACGCTTCTAGTACGAGATCGAAGCTGCCGTGATCGAAAGGCTCGCCTGGGGCCAGACCGGCGCGCACGACACGCTCGCGTTCGCCGCGTGCCAAGAGCTCGAGCGCGCGATGGTGGCAATACGGATTGTTGCCGCGCTTGCCGAACAAACTGTGCGCTGTCCACGAACAGCCGGCCTTGCAGGTTTCGGCGTAGTAGCAGCCCTTGCAGTAGCCCCAGAGCTCATCGGTCGTGCGCTCTCTGGTGAAACGTAGCGCCTCTGCCCGCTGCCAGATGTCGCGCAGGGAATGCTCGCGAATGTTGCCGCCTACGTATTCGCGCGTCGGCAGCGATGGGCAGCCTTTGATGTCACCGTTGGATTCGACGCCCAGCGTGGTGCGGCCCGCGCCACAGCCGCTCGAGTGGCCGCCCGGCTGATTGCCTCGCAAGATTCGCTCGTAAGGTCCGAAGTAGCCCACGTTGTTGCCTGGCCAGAGCAAGACCTTCGCTTCGTCGGCGCGACGCTTGATGCGGGCGACGATCGGCATCAGCTCGAGCATTTGGTACGGCTCGATCAGGAGGCCGTCTTGGTCGGCAGCGCGGCCCATCGCGACTGTCACTTGCAGCTGCCAGCCGCGGATCTTGCGCGCCAGCAAGATCTCGAACAGCTCTTCCAGCGTCGGCAGATTCTGGCGATAGAGCTGGGTGTTCGCCGTAATGCGTAGGCCAGCGTCTGCCAGCGCGGAGAGCGCGCGCATGGCGGCGTCGAAACTGCCAACCACACCCCTCACCGCATCATGCATCGCGGACAAGCCGTCGACCGAAACCGACGCGGCAACCAGGCCTGCGCGAGCCGCGCTCTGTGCGAGCTCGGCGTCGAGCCCGAACCCGCCCGTGGTCAGGCTGGCAACCATGCCGTTCGCCCGAATCGCGCGCACGACGTCGAGCCAATCGGAGCGCAGGTACGCCTCCCCGCCGATCAGCGAGACCTCGCGCACGCCGAGCGCGGCCATCTGCTCGACCAGACTGATCGCCTCGGCGGTCGTCAGCTCGTCTGGCCGCGCCCTAAACGCTCGGGAACCGCAATGAATACACGCGAGATCGCAGCGCAGCGTAAATTCCCAAACCGCGTAGATCGGACGTGTTGCCTCGTCGATCGGACGCACGTTCTCCGCCAGCGGGAGCCGCCTCTTGGCAGGCCCTTCTGCAATCGGGAGCGCGCGCTTCATGCGCAAGAACGTATCAGGAGCTCGGCTGTGAAAGCGGCTCGAGCACCTCTTTCACGAAAAGCGCCGGCGGCGCTACGTGCAGCGTGCCGTCTTGAACGCCGCATGGAATTTGAACGAGCTCGCCTCGCCGCGCCCAATAAACCTGATCCGAAATGGAGCCGGGCCCGCGACGAAACGCTTCGCTCGCCAAGCTCACCAGCGCATTCACCGCGAAGATGACGCGGCTATCCTCGATCAAGTGGTAGAAAAATACGTGTCGGCTGGGAACCGTGACCAGGGCTCCGTAAGGGTGCCCTTCAGGGATCACCTCTCGCTCGAGCAAAAGCGCTCGCGACGCGGTGTAGTACGAGCTGCCTTCGACAACGACGATCGGTACGCCGTCTGGTCCGGAGATGATCTCCCGGTCGGGCTCCTGTTCGAGCGCAAGGTTACTCAGGGCGAGATCGAACAGCTCCTCGTCGGGGCGCGCCCATAGATCGGCCTCGGCGCGCGTGACGCTGCGCATGGCGCTGGGTAGGTCGAACACGAGCCCAGCCGCGATACCCACACCGACCAGGCGCGAGACGTGTGCCTCTACCGGCGACTCGTATAGCCGAACCCGCAGCCGCGATCTGACCCGCTCGAAGTCGGCTATCTCGGCGCTCAGGTCGGCCTCTTCTCGGGCGCTCCCGAAGACGAGCTCGAAATGCGCGTGGACGGCATCAGGCCAATCAGCCGCCGGGATCGCCGCGCAGACTTGAGCGAGATTGTGCAGGCCGAGACTCTGCTGGCCGTCGCTCAGCTCGACATCGACGGCGCCCTCCGTCATTTGGTAGGGCACACCCCGCAGTCGAATCTCCGCCTCGACCAGGGTGAGAAGCATGCGCGCCCCGGACTCGCTCAGGAGCGGCGCCCACGCGGCAGTGCCAGCCATGACCAACTGCGCTAGCCGAGCGAGCTCGATGCGTCGAGGGGCTCAGTCGAGCTCGACGATGACTGGCGCATGGTCGCTCGGGATGCGACCTTCGCGCTTCTTCCGGAAATCGCGGTCGATGCTGGCGGCGGTGACGCGCTCGCTCACCTTCTCGGTGCCCAATAGAAAATCGATCCGCAACCCCTGCTTCTTGTGAAAGCACCCGGCGCGGTAGTCCCACCAGCTGAACGCTTGCAGGTCCGGATTCTGCTCGCGAAAGAGATCGCGGTAGCCGAGCGAGAGCAGCCGCTGGAAGCGTTCACGCTCGGGCGGCGTGTGAAAAATGTGGCCCGCGTGCCCGACCGGATCGAACGAGTCGAGATCGCCAGGGCACAGATTGAAGTCGCCAGCGATCACCGCCGATTCGTTGTTGTCGAGAGACGCGCGGGCATACTCGACCAGCGCATCGAGCCACGCGAGCTTGGCCTGATAGTCAGGGTGCTTCAGGCTCTTGCCGTTCGGGATGTACACACTCGTCAGCGAGAGACCGAGCGCACGCACTGTCATCAGGCGCGAGCCCATCGCTTCTTGCCCGGGCAGGCCCGTGTGGATGATCGTCGGGTTGGGCTCCAGCGCTTTGCGCACCAACACGGCGACGCCGTTCCACTGCGCCTGGCCGTAGGTCAGTGCGGTGTAGCCTCGCTGCTCGAAGGCCAGCCGAGGAAACGCTGCATCGGTGACCTTGAGCTCTTGGAGGCAAACCGCGTCCGGCTCTCGGGTGCTCAGAAAATCGAGCACCACGTCCAACCGAGCCGTGATCGAGTTGATGTTCCAGGCGACGAGTCGCATCGCCTGGAAGTAAGCACGAAGGTTGCCCCCCTTCTACTGCTTCTTCACGGTGATCGGCACGACGAACACAGCTGGGCTGCCGCTCGGTGTTTTCGGAAACTGCGCGCCGGTGATCTTACCGACCATGCAGCTCACGACCCCAGAAGACAGATTGCCACTCACGGATGGCGACGCCGACATCACGTCGCCGTTGCCGCCGATCTTGACAGTGACGCGAACGCCGCCGGACATGTCCGGGTTCTCGCGGTCGAGGCCGGCCTGATAGCAGCGGCGGAAGCCGCCTTGAAGGCCGCCGATCGCGACCTCGAGGCCGGGGATCTGCTCGGGGCCTTTCGGGGGCGGCGCCGCGTCGATGCCCGCCTTCGGTCTCGCGCTTGCTGATTGCGCGGTACCCGGGCCGTGATCTTTGTCACCGCGGCCATCGTTGCCGAGCGTAGCGAGATCGCGCGGGCGGCCGAAATCGAGCCCCGAGCTCGGCCCCATGCCGAGCTGACCCGGTCGCCGGGAGCCACCGCCATCGAGCGCCGCTTGATCGAGCAAGCTGGCCGGCATGTTGCCCTGCTCGAGCACGACGTTCGCGCTCACGCCCGAGGGATTCAGGCCCGTCAACAACTTCATGTCCAAGCCAGCGAGCTCGTTCGAGAGATTGCTCGCCTCCCGGTCGTTCATGCGGGCGCTCTGCGGCATGCGCCTAGCAACGCGCGCGCCCGAGACGGGCGACGCCTTTTTCTCCGAAAGGTCTTGGGTCGACTTGTTGGTCACCGCCGCCGCGGCAGTCTCGGAGCTTGCCTCATCCGGCTCTTCGACGGGCGGAACCGCGGGAAGCTCACGTACCGTCTCGACCAGCCGCGCAATGGTGAGTGCGTCGTCTTGCAGTGGATCAGCCCAATCGGAGTAGATCGCACCCAGCGCACCGAAGTGGAACAAGAAGGAGACGGCTGCGACCATGAAAGTGGTCCAGTCGATCCCGATCTGACGCTTCATTGCTGCTGGCGCGAGCACGGCCGACGCGACTCGCCTCGGCAGCGGGCCGTACGAGAACAGAATCGCCGAGCGACCGAAATTCAGGCGGCCCTTCATGCCGGTCGAGACACAGAGGCGCGTCACCCCGCGGCGATGGAGCTCCGTCGTGCTCGTGAGCTCACCCGCGATGACGATGCGCCCATCGAGCCCAGTCGGAACGGCGAGCTCGAAGCCCTTTCCGCCAGCAGGCTCGAACAGCGTGATGCGCGCAGGCAACGAGTCGTCGACGATCACGAAGGTGTCGCGTTCGGTGTGGCCCAAGGTCACGAGCGAAGGCTCCGTGAATGTGCGCTCGTCTACGACTTTGCCATCGACGACGAGCGCTACGCGCAGCCCTTCGACGCACTCTTCCGGAGGACGTGCGCCGGGCGAAGCCACAGCGCGCATGATGGACGTCAGCTGACCGGGGCGCGAAGACGCCTCCGCCTGGAGCTCGGACATGGTGGAACCTCACGAAAGAGAAGGAGCCAGTGGCGACAGACCCTGGCTCCTTCGCGAAGTTCCCGCGGCGAGAATTTTTCTGCGCGATCTATTGCAAGTCGCCTTGCAGCTCGCTCATCGCTCTTCCGTGCGATTTGCGCATCTCCATCGCCGCTGCGGGCGAAGCGAAGTCCGCCGCCGGGCGCCGGCTCATGCCTCCGCCACCCAAAGCCCCGAACTGCAAAGGAGGCGGCGCGAGCGACGCGATCGTCTTCTTCAACGCGGCGATTTCCTTCACTTTGGCTGTGAGATCGGCATCGTCGAACTTCTTCGCGCCTTCGCTGGCGAGCTTGTTCGCAGCTTCGAGGATCTTGCGCGCGCCGGGCACGTCTCCCGCTCTCGCTTGCGCCATCGCTTTCACGATCGCGTCGGCGACTCGCAGACGCGTCGCCTGATGCTCCACCTCGCGGTTGGTCTCTTTCAGCGACTCTGCATTGCTCGACGACTTGATCGCGGCAAACTCGCTCACCTCGCGTTCGATGCCACCTGCTGCGGGGGTGTAGCGGGCAACGGCGTCGAGCAACTCGACTTTGGATCCGTCCGCGTGGCCGGTGAGCTTCACCTTGAGCATCACGTCCCGAACCTGCCCTTCGGTGAGGTCACCTAGCTGTACGATCAGCTTCTTCCCGCTGCGCGCGCCTGGCAGGCCGATCGCTTCTTCGAGGGTCACACCGGGCCCCGGCGTCAGTTCGACGCGTGTGTTCTTCGCGACCAAGCGCTCCATGCGGGCGATCTCGTTTTTGAACACCTTGGCGACCTGATCGCCGTCCTGGACGAAATGGAAGCTGCCGCCTGAGCGCTGGGCGAGCATGCTCATTTGCGTCTCGTCGAACTCGGGCCCCAGGCCGAGTGAGGTGATCGGCAGGCGCAGCGCGCGCGCCTGATCCGATAGGCTCGGCAATTGCGACGGGTCGTTCGGAACGCCGTCACCCACGAGCACGACGCGATTGATACCGTTCGGATCGATCATCGATTTCGCCTGTTCGATGCCGGCTCGCAGACCGCCTGCCATGTCGGTCGTGCCGGTCGCCTTGATCGCGGCGATCGCTTTCTTGGCCGCCTCCTTTGTCTTGTCGCTGACACGCGTGGCTTCGACGACGACCTTCGCTTGCGAGCCGAAGGTCACCACCGACATCGCATCACCGTCGTGCAACTGATCGACGACGGATGCGCATGCCTTGCGGGCCTGCTCGATGACGGCTCCCTCCATCGAAGCGGAGGCGTCGACGACCAGGGCAACGTTGATCGGCGGTCGCTTTTGATCGACCAACGGGAGACCTTTGATGCGCACGCGGACGGAGATCGACTCCTCCTTACCGGCCGCCACGACGGGACGGGAGGCGGCGATCTCGACCGAGGTGAGGTCGACGGCTGCCACGGGTAAAACCATGAGCTCCGCCGTGGCTAATGCGCTGGCTGCAGGCGGGCTGCTGCTGGCCGCAAGCAACGCCGCGCGTTTCGGAGGATCCGGCATCAGTGTCTCTGGTGTGGAGGCGCAAGCTGCCAGCCCCGAGCCCAAGATCACCAGTAGCCCCCACACCAATCTCCGACCGGTCATGGCGTAAGAGTAGCCGGCGAGCTCCGATTTGTGACCCACTCCGGCGGCGCCCGACCACCAAGATCCACCTTTTCTGCTACCTTCGAGGCTGTGTCAGCCCGCCCGGCCGCTCAAACGAACGAACGACGGCCGGACGCCAAGTGGGGCCGCAGTCACCAGCGAATCCTCTCCGCCGCCTCTCGCATGATGCGCGAGCGCGGCATTGCAGCCTCCAGCGTCGATGACGTGATGGCAGCCGCCGGTCTCACGCGCGGCGGCTTTTACGCACACTTCAAGGACAAGACTGCCCTTGCCCGCGAGGTGCTCGAGCAGACCTTCGAGCGTGCTTTCACGCGCTGGCTGGGCGCCGACTTGCCCAGCGATCCCGTCGCGTGGAGACGTGCGGCAGCCCAGAGCTATCTCTCAGAAGCGCATCTCGCAGACCCGGGCCGAGGCTGCGCCGCGCCGACGTTGGGTGCGGAGGTGGCTCGCGGTGAACCTGCCCTTCAGGCCGTCGTGGGCGAGCAGGTCGACCGCATCGTCACCGGCATCGCGACACGCATCGACGGCAACCCCGAAACTGCACGACGACGCGCGATCTCCTTCATGGCGACCTGCGTTGGCGCGATGGTTCTAGCGCGAAGCGTCGGAAAGAAGAAGCTGGCGCGGGAGATCCTGTCAGCGTGCCATGACACACTGACCGGCGACGACCCGTTTGCTCGATAGCCTTGATTTGGCAGCGCTTTCGCTAGCCAGCGCGCCAAAATCGAGGAAGAGTCCCGCTCTGGTTCGCCGACGCGTGTGCGGGCGGAGGAAAGCGCCGATGAACGAAGGCTTCCGACAGCTGGCACTGGCGAGCGCGATCTGCGCGGCGTTGCTGCCGTCCGCTGCAACCGCGGGCGAGTTCGACGACAGAGGCATCTACCTGCCTGACACGAGCGCAATTGTGTTCGAGAGCTTCGATATCGCACCGACGCACTACCTGCCGGCGGACGCGGACCTGGAGTGCAACGTCGAGCACTACGAGCTTCTCAGCGATCAAGGCGACGCCCTCGATGGCACCTCGTATCTGCACGTCCAGACGCCTGAAAACTGTCCCGAGCGTTTGCCGTTCACGATTCCGAGCGCGAAGGGCTCGTACCGGGTGAAGCTATGGATCAGGCATGGCTCCGCCGACGCTCGTCTGGCCGTGTCTTACCCGGACGATGTGTTGCCATCTTTGGTCGCACGTATGGCGCCGACCGGCCGGGCGACCAGCGACGGGTGGATCGAGCTCGCCTCGAACGAGCTGCCGGTCGACGGCACACAGAACCCCATCTTTTACCTCCGCTTCAGTGACTTCGCGAGTGAAGACGGTGTCGACCTCGACGCGATCGAAATCACGCCGATGGGCGAGTACCGCGAACAGCCGACCTGCAGCGGTGCCAGCGACCCAGTGTGCGGCGCCGACGCCATTTGTTATGGCGGGCAATGCCGACTCGGCGGGCTGAACGTGCCTCCATTGCCTGGCGACGACATTCGCGACGAGATGGTGGACGCGCTGGAGCTCAAGCTGGACATTTTTTTCGGCGGCCGTAAGACGCGACTCTTGGACCTGCCAGTGGCGCTCGAGACATTGACGTCGATCAGAGGTGCCCAGACAGCGTGGCAATTTTGGAACGGGTTCGCGCGCTCGATTCGCGAGCTGCACGATTGGCACACGCGCGCCAACGGCTCCATCACGGAAGGCGCCGTCGCGGGCCGATTGAACGCTTGCTTCATCGAAGGCGATGCTGACCTGTCGCATGCTGCCTGGCCGCAGGACCCTGCGTACAAAGACATTCTGGTGTCACATGTCGGCCAAGGCGACACAGCCGGGCTCAACGCGGGCGATCGCTTGGTGGAAGTGGACGGCAAACATCCAATCCAATGGGCTCGCGAATTGATCTCGATCGACTGGGGCTATCACGTCGCCTCCGATGACACGTCGTTCGCGGACTTCGCAGAAGATCTTGGCGGGCCCTATTGGGCGGGCGGCGGCGAGATCCTGAAGTACGCCACGACCTTTTCGGTGATCCGCTGCGATGCGATCAGCGGCACTTGCTCGGGCACGGTCGAGACGATCGACGTCTCGGACATGACAGTCGAGGGCGGTGGCTACGACGTCGTCTGCGACAACCGACCCAGTTACCATTTGGACACGAGCGCGCCGATGACTACCGCACCGGGGCAAGAACACTACGTGTTCAACACCTTCTTCCAGGGCAAGGTCACACAGACCACCGATGAGGAGAAGATCTTCGGGATGGTGTTCGACACCTTGTATGGGGGCGGCGATGACAACGGCTACGTCAACAAGACGATCCGGGACGCCGTCATCAACTGGAAGGCCAACGCGCGCGGGGTGATTCTCGATCACCGGGCAGGCAACGGCGGAACCATCGACGCCCCCGAGTACATGACGCAGCTGGTGCGCCCTCAAGAGATCGCGGCTGCCATGTTGGCGCCGATCGACATCGCACGCTGGGACGGGCCCGAGACGCCCGGCCAGGGCATTGCAGCGTTCAATCGATCCAAAGCCGACCAGGGCTACACCATCGGCTCGCCAGACCACGACCCCAACCTCCCTGTCGCGCTCGTGCTGCATCGTGAAGGTTCCGCGTCCGACTTCTTGCCACATGGAATGAAGGGCGCCCCCAAGGTGCGGCTGTTCGGTCCGGGCCCTTCGGCGGGCGGTTTCTCCACCTTCATCCAGTTCGTGTATTGGGGCGGCATCAGCTTCCAGTTTGCATCCGGCGATACCATTACAAAAAATGGCGATCCGCTCATCGGGCACGGCACGGTCCCCGACGTGATCATCGATCAAAAGCAGAGCGATCTGATGGTCGGCGTCGATACCATCCATGAAGCCGCGCTGGCTTGGGTCCGTTCGGAGCTCAAGCCATGAACAAGCACGCTGCAATTCTGGTCGCTCTGTCACTCTCGGCATGCAACGACGAGGTCGTCGACCCGCTGGTCACGGCGACAGGCACCACCACGGTGCCGCCGCCACCAGACGGAACCGGCGGCGCACCTGTCGACCCAGGGCCTCGCGTTCGCGATGTGTATCTGCGCAACCCGTTCGGCGGGCCGCCAGACAACCTGCTCGCTGACGGCGACTTCGAGCTGTCGATCACACGCAACAGCACAGGCCAGTACGGCTGGCGCCGCTACACTCAAGCTGGCCAAAAGCCGCTGCGCAACGAGACCGGCGGCCTGTGCAAGAGTGGCCTCCGCTGCGCCCGCGTCAACTCGGGTGACGTCCTCTATGGAACCGGCGCCGCCGCGCCAGATGAAGCAAAACATCATGCATCGATCTGGGTAAAGGCCCTCGAAGCCCCGAAGAATGCCGACTCGCCCTGCGAGCTGGCAGAGGCCTTCGTGATTCACTGCTCCAACTTCGACGTGCTCGATCAGCTCGACGCTGCGACGCTGCCGGACGAAAGCGGCTGGTGCCAGTTCCAGAAAGAGGTCGAGTCGTCGAAGGTCGCGATCTGCATGTACCTCCAGATCGGCGAAGTCGACGTGCTGGTGGACAACGCGGTGATGCTACCGGCACCGTCGCGCGACACTGCATCACCGCCTCCCTCGCCCGCGCCACCGACGATCGTGCGTCCCGCCGTAAGGCAGCGCATGGCTTGGTTGCGAGACCTCCTGCGGCGAACCCGACGTTTCGGGGCTCCGTCCTCCTCGAGCCCTGAAGCTTTGGAACGAGAAGACTGACTCGCCGCTCGCTCGCTTGCTCCGAGGCATGCGAACATGATGCGAATGGGCTCCGAGCCGAAAGCCTCTCTGCGCGTACAAGCGCTCGCCAAACGTCTCGCGAGCCACCCGAACGGCGCTCGACTCTCCGAGTACGCGAACACGCTCGACGGCTGGATCCACGAGTGGGCGCGTTATGCCTCCCGCAAAGATCTGCCCGAAGACGAACGCATGCGCGCCCTCGGCATGCTCGGGTCGATGCGTCGAGACTTCAACGCCCTGCTGGCCGAGGCCGACACCTACGGCCCGCCGCGCGCCCGACCGACGAACTTCGGCACGGCGCTCGACGAGCTTGGTGAAGCCGAGAAGGTCGCGCTTTCGCAGATCTTGGGGCTGCCATTCGCGCCGCAGTACCGCGCCCTGTTCGAAGTGAAGGCTGCGGAGTACCTGGAGCAAGACGAGCTCTGGAACTCGATCACGGAAGAAGGCGGCTTCGTCGCCACCAGCTCGATGGCGGAAGACGCCGTCCGCAGCGCAGTCGTGCTGACCTATTCCGGTTCACTCTTGTTGGTCTCGGCGCCGACAGAGAACAAGAACTTCAGGCGACGCTACGTGTACCAAAGTATCTACGCCGGCCAGCTTCCCACCGAGGGAAACATCGGCTTGCTCGAGCCAATCCGGCCAAATCTCCCGGTCTCCGGGACACGCATCAAGACATCGCCAGTACGCAAGCTGCGCGTCTCGCGCGACGGGCACCCCGTTTGGGACCAGCACCGCGAAACGTTCCTGAAGCTCTACCGCACGATGAACGGTGCGGCGACGCCCCACCACCTGATGATCGCGCCGCCAGAAGCCTCCAAGACGGTGCGCGACGGCACGCCACTCGAGGTCTCCGCAACCCGTCCAGACCCGCCCAGGGCTTCGGAGAGGCCACCTACCAGCGCTCGAAAGCAGCCGAAGCGAGGAGGCTCCGGCGACCGCATCCCCAGCGTGTTCGTGCAGGTGCTCCACACTGAGCGCCAGCGCGAGAGCGTGAAGAAGATGGAAGACGCCGCGCGCGCCGAGCTGCGCACGCTATTGGCTCGGCTCATCGACACCGTCAGCGAACGCGACCACACGCTCGAGGCCGAGATCATCGGGCAAGTGATGTACTTGCAGCGCTTGGGCATCGAGCGTGGCGAGCTCGGGGTCATGCCGCAAGATTTGGTGCGGCTCGACACGGACAACAACGATCTGTGCACCGCCGCATCGGGTGGTCTCGCGCTGGGCAAGCTCGGCCAGCGCTCGAGCACGATCGCAGGTGCGCACCTCGGTTCGCAGACGATCGTTCGCGGAGCGCCTCTCGCGATCTTGGCGAAAGACTCCAATTTGTACGCGGTTCTCGGAAACGTCCGCAGTTACGTCAAGAAGGGATGAGCTTGCGGCCACCCTTGGGGGCAAGTATCGCTCGGGCGCAGTGCTGTCGTGGATCAGGAGAGTGGCGCTCATCGGCGCCCGACGACCCTACGTAGCCATCGCGATCAGCCTCGTGCTGGTGGCGATCTCCGGCTACCTCCTGCCCAAGCTCAAGATCTCGACCTCGCGGCGTGACCTAGTCTCCACCGACAACGCCCTGCAGCGGCGCACAGTCGAGTTCGACGAGAAGTTCGGTTACACGAGCTCGCCCGTGATCGTGGTAGCCGGCGGCTCGCAAAGCGACCGGCACAAAGTCGTCGACGCGCTCGACAAAGAGCTGCAAGCGGTGCCTGAGCTCTCCAATCGCGTGCTCGGGCGCATCAAGCCCGAGCACGTCGCCGAAGTGCTCCTGTTCAGCGATCCGAAGGCATTCGAGAAGAGCCTGCCTGACGGCTCCGGTCCAGTCGGGTCGAAGCTCGAAACGGGCCTCGAAGGTTGGGTCACCATCCTGAAAGAAGGCCTCGAGCAAGGCCTCGAAAAGGGCGCAGCCGACGACACCGCCGCGCGCGACGGTCTCGCCCGCTTGGGTACGATGTTCGAGGCCTTGGGAGACGAGCTCGCTGGCTCGAGCGGCCTCACGCGGCTCCGCGATCTGGCGCCCGCGCGCGAGCACAAGCCGATCGCAGAAGGCATCGACGAGCTCGGCTATGTATCGGCTGCCCAGGGCAAGCTTCAGCTGGTGGCACTGTTCCCCGAGCTCGAGAGCGATGAGGGGTTCCAGCTCGAGCCGGTGATCAAGCAGATCCGTGACGCGCGTGATCGGGCCATCGTGAACGCCGGAGCTTCCGACGTGCACGCAGATGTCACCGGCGTCCCAGCGCTGGCGGTCGACGAGCTGAACATGGTGCAGAGCGATCTGGCGAAGACGACGCTGGCCTCCTCGATCGCGATCTTGCTGACGTTGTATTGGGCATTCCGCAGCTTCCGACAATCGCTGGTCAGCTTTCTGCCGCTTGGCTTCGGCACCATCGTCACCTTCGGCGTGATTCAGCTGACGCTCGGTCACCTGAACTTGGTCACGGCGAGCTTCGCGTCGGTGTTGCTCGGGATCGGCGATTTCGGCGTGCACATTCAGAGCCGTTACTCGGAGCTTTTGCGGGGCGGCATGTCCAGCAAAGAGGCGATGGAGACAGCCCTCCTCAAATCGGGTCCAGGGCTCGTGCTGGCGACGATCACTACGGCGGTCGCTTTTCTGACCACCATGGCGACCGAGTTCACGGCGTTCGCCGAGCTCGGTTTGATCACCAGCATCGGCCTCGTGCTGATGCTCGCCGGCGCGTATCTGCTGGTTCCGCCGGCGACACTGCTGCTCCTGGGCGACAAGCCACGGCCCGCGCCGGAGCTGCGGATCTTCAACCACCTGGAGACGTTCGTGAAGCGCTATCCCCGCGCAATCCTCGGGGTGGCGGCAGTCACGACCACGGTGTTCCTTTTCTGGTTGCCGCAAGTCGAGTTCAACGGCCGCTATTTCGAATTTCTCCCGAAGAACACGGAGAGCGCGCGCGCTCTCGTCGAGCTCTCCAAGGACGAAACGGCCAGCCCGTTCGTCGCCAATGTGCGCGCAAAGAGCGTCGAAGAGGCCCGCGCCTTGGCAGTGTCGCTTCGCGCATTGCCGACCGTGGCCTCCGTCGAGACTGCGACCGATCTGTTGGCGCCCCTCGACGACGAGAAGCTCGTCGCGCTGAAGCGCATCATCGCATATCTGGGCCGCGGCGATGGTCCAGCGGATTACGCGAGCGCAGCGAACAAGCCGGTCGACAAGACGGCGCTGCAGAAGGCGCTCTCGAGCCTGACCGACACGGTCGACGAGGTCGCCTTCACGCTGCGACAAGGCGGCAAAGACGCGAAGCCTGCCGAAGACGCGAAGGGCAAGCTGATGGCTTTGCGCGCGCGCGTCGACGAGGCCACGCCGGAGAGGCTGTCCGAGCTACAGACACGCGCGCTCACGATCCTCGACCGCGCCTACGTGTCGGCTCGCAAAGTGACTGAGCGAGGAGGCTATGCAGCCGCCGACCTCCCCGCCCTGTTCCACCATCGTTTCGTGTCCAAAGACGGCTCCGAGCTCGCGCTCTTCGTGCATCCCAAAGGGGACATCTGGGACGTGCCCACTGCGGAGGCTTTCTACAAAGACGTCTCGTCGATCTCGCCGGAGACATCCGGTATCGCCACGACACTCTCCGAGCACCCGAAGATGATCGTGCGCGGGTTTCAGCGCTCGACCATCCTGGCGGCCATCTTCGTCTTGATCATTCTGTTCGTGGGGTTCCGCCGCCCGCTCGACGTGGCGGCGTCGGCGTTGCCGCTCGTGATCGGCGCCGTCTGGATGTGCGGCTCGATGCCTCCGCTCGGCCTCTCCTTCAACCACGCCAACATCGTGGTGCTGCCTCTGCTGCTCGGGCTCGGGCTCGAAGCAAGCGCCCATATCGTGCATCGCTATCGCGAGAGCGCCAACGAGAACGGCGGCGTCGCAAAGCTTCACGATGTGCTCTCGGGCACCGGTAGCGCCGTCTTCGTCGGCACTCTCACGACGGTGTGGGGCTTCACCGCCATGATGCTCGCCGACTACAGAGCCATGTATTGGCTCGGCCTGGTGATGACCATTGGCAAGAGCGCCACGCTGGCAGCAAGCTTGCTGGTGCTGCCTGCGCTCTTGGTAGTGATGAAGAAGGCGAAGTAGCCCGCCCCGGTCGTCCGGACAGAGAGATCAGTTCACGCCGACGATGACCGGCGTGCTCTCACCGTTGCCACCACCAGCGCCGACTGCGTTCCAGCCCTCGGGCAGGTGCGGCAACGTCCAGTTGAACAGCCACAGGCCATCCATCGGCGACACGTTCAAACACTCGGCGCTCTTTCGCTTGCCGAAGTCTTCGTGCCAATAAGCGACGTGCAGCGCCAGCGGTGCCTTCAAATATTGCTGGTAGGGGACATCGGTGAACCACAGCACCTTGGGCTCGCCCTTCTCGTTGGACATCGTGGCGACGCGCTCTTTCCACTCGAGCGGGAAGATGCCGGTCGCCGTCGTCGCGTACTTCGAGTGGTCTTCCGGGAACTTGAAGGTGGAGACCGGCGGGCCGCCTTTGCCAGGCGAGAACAAGGTCGCCATGGCTGGCTTCAGGCCGACATAGGCGGTCATCGTGCCCGCGCCGATCTTCGCCTCGATCCATTTTTCGTCGGGGCCCACCGAGGCTGGCAGCTTCTTGGCAGCGCGCGCGATGCTGACGTCGACGTCGAGCGCCTTTGCGCCGTCGTTGCTCTTGCCGATGTAGCGTCCCGGCTCGCGGCGCAGCTCGAAGTAGATCATGCCGCCCTTGGTGACGTCGACGTCGTTGATCTCGACCGGCGACTTCGCCGGTATCGTCTCCGCTGTGGCCGAGAACGAGCCGTCGTCGTTTTTCTGGTACTTGGGCAGCGGCGTCTTGCTCCGATTCCAGGCGAGCGGCAGGCTCAGGTCGCTCTCGTCGAAGCGCACGCCCTTGAAGGTAGACGTCTTCATGTGACTGACGCGATCCGCGGGCACGACCATCGTGTCTGGCGTGAGCAGCCACACCCGGCCGTACATCTCGAATGCCTTCGAGTACGCGAGCATCGAGCCGGCGGGCATACGCTTCCACACGAGGGCGCGGTTGTCGTAATTGCCGCCAGGCGCCGTGCGTTTGCCGTCTTTCAGGAAATAGGGCACTTCGTCGCTCGCCTTGATCGGCTCGTCGACGATGTTCTCTTCATGGCCGATGGCCCACTTACCGAGGGGCTTCCAGGTGTTGACCTTGCCGTACTCTTTCTCCGGCTGCGCCCATTCGCTGGGTTGTGGCACGCGGCTGTACATCGGTGTGCCGTTGGAGTGGGCGTAGCGGTACGGCCACACCCCGCCCTGCGGAGCGGAGTAGGCGAGAGCCTTGTAGTAAGGGTCCTCCAGATTGAGCGTCGCGGTGTCATCGTCGCAGACGTAGCCGCGCGGTTCGATCGAGTACCACTTGCCTCGACAACCAGGGCCGTCGATCGGGTCCGCCGATTTGAGCACTGCGCCGGTACCGATGCGCATCTTGCCGATGGCCAGGCCCTTTCGGTCCGGCTTCTTCCAAATCCAGGTGTGCGGGCCGAGCGCGCCGATACGCGGTCGGGTGTCGGTCTTGTCCGGCGCAGCCGTACCCGTTTTTGCGAGCGCCTCTGCCTTCATGTCCGGGCTCTCGCCTGCTTCACCGGAGGCCTTGTCGCCTTCACCGTGGCCGGCCGCCCGAGCCGGCGACGCCGGATCTTGCGCTTCGTGCGACGAACAACTGCCGGAGAGCAGCACCAACCCAGCGGCGATCGAGAACAGGGCTCGCATTGGCCTGACTATGAAACAAGGACCCCTCGCTGGCCCAACTCTCGGCTAGCGGCCTTGCGGCTTTCAGAGCGCCATGGAAAGTACTTTTCCAATGGAGCACCGAGTTCCCCACGATGTCGGCCGCGAAACAGCCAAAAAAGCCACTATCCGCGCATTCGATGCCTATTCGAAAAAGTACGTCGAATACAAACCGAAGACGACGTGGACAAGCGACTACAAGGCGAACATCTCCTTCACGGTGAAGGGCATGGGCCTTTCGGGGACGATCGACGTGCGCGAAAAAGAGATCGCGCTCGATCTCGACGTGCCCTTTCTGCTTCGCCCCTTCAAGGGCACGGCGCTCGACGTGATCGAGCGCGAGATCAAGGTCTGGGTACTAAAGGCGAAGAACGGCGAGCTCGACTCCGACTGACGCCGGCCTCACGGCGGAGCCGCAGTATCCGTGCTCTCGCCGAAGAAGATGAGCGTGCCTTCGCGGCACGCCACCAACATCTGCCTGGGCGCTGTGGGAATGATCGAAAGCGGCGTGGTGCATCCGCGATCTGCGGCAATGACCAGCTTGCCTGCCGTGTCACGCACCCCAACGCGGCCCTGAGGCCGGGAAAAAGCGACCACCCCGGCCTGGTCGACGATGACGCCGAGCCGGGCCAACGGTTGCAGACCCATGCCCCCGAGGCCCGGCGTGCGTAGCGGCACGAGACCGCCTGGCGAGATGGCGTTGCGATCGAGCTGGCTGCGCGCGAGCTCGGCGCCGCTCGAGTCGTAGCCCACCAGAAAGCCCTCGACGGTGGTGAGCCAGGCAGTGCCGTCGGCTGCCAATGCGGGCGGCGAGTCGAACATCGCAAACGCCGAGTCGCCCACGCGTGTGACCGCGATGCCGCTCTTCAGATCGAGTGACACGATGCGGTTGGGCGGCGCTTGTGCGATGAGCGTGCGGTCGTCGAACAGGGCGGCCGACCCAACCGACGCACCAGCGAGCACACCGAGCTTCTTTGGCTCAGCCGGTACTGCGATGCGGTAGACGCCGCCGGCTTCGCCCATCACCAAGAGCGCGCCAGCGTGCTCGAGCGGGTCACTGCTGACGCGTTCGGGGAGAGTAGCCTTCGCCGCCACACGACCGCTGGCGTCGACCTCGTAGAGCGAGCGACCCGCTGCGACGACGACAGCACCGTCGCGCGTAGCGATGATGGAAGCGAAGCCGTCTGGTAGCCCGCCCGCCCCCGACTGCACCGCGAACGAAGCGCGCGGCAACGGCACGGTGGCGGTGAGCTTGCCGCTCGCCGACAAGAAGACGACCGAAGGTGCGCCTGTGAGCGCGGCCACCCCGCCATTGGGCAGCACGACCGGCGCGCGCAGCGCAGGCGAAGAGCCGATGCGAACACGCGTGACCTCCGCTCCGTCGGCCGCGAGACGGAGGATCTCGGGGCTTGCGAGCGCCACCACGATGCCGCCGTCGGGCAGCACGACTGGTGAATGCAAAAGGGAACCCACGCTCTTGCGCGACAGCTCGACCGGCTGCGCTGGCAAGAGAACGGGAGAGAGCGACCGACGCGCTGGGTCGAGCCGCTCCGAAGGCGCAGGCGACTTGGCTCGGCCGACCGTGACGACGCCAGGGAAGGCTGCGTCGATTGGCTCGGCCGACACCGCGAACGGCAGCACACACGCGAGCAGAACCGGCGCGAGCGAGGCCTTCAAGGCACTTGCTCCAAGGTGACGCGGTACTGCGCTTTGCTGCCGCGCGGCACTGCGTCCGGGCGCTTGGACGCAGACGGGTCGACTGTCGCGCGCAGCACCAAACACGGGGGCGACGTACCTTGAAATGTGAAGCCGCTGAACGGAGTCGCGGCGTCGTTGGGGGACGGCTTGCGCTGGCGATCGGCGTGCACGCGCACCAATCGCCCTTCTGCGCCGCCTTGCAGCAACGTCGCCGCAAGCACGCTCGCGCCTTCACGCGCGTCGTCGTCGATTCGAAAACGAAAGAAACCCGAGGTGGCGAGGTTCGGACAGATTACGTCCTGATCATGCACCCAGCCGAGCGTGCCGCGCACCGTTTGGTCGAGCGCGACAGAGGCAGCGCTGTTGACGTCATCGTTCGGCTCGCTCTCGAACGAGCTGTCGACCTCTGCGGGACCGAGCCGCAACAAATACTCATCCGACACGTTCTCGTGCACGAAGGGCAGCCGGTCTTCGCCGTATTTATCGAGGTCTTGAATCACGGCGAGCACGTAAGGCCCCGGCTCGATCTTCAGCGCGGGAATTTCGATGTCGAGGCCCGCCCGGCCCGAACAAAACTGAGCAGTGGGCGTGAGCTGCCCCTTTTGGAAGATCTGCAGGCACTGCGGGATATTCGGCAGGCTGGTCATCACCAAGCTGGAGGGCTTGTCGCGCGCGGGCACTTCCACGGTGAAAAAATCGATATCTCCCTCGGTAGTCGCGACGCGTTTGCCCAACGTCGCGTGGACCTGATCGCCGTAGGGGATCGCGTTGGCTTCAGCCACCTCGTTGTTCGGCTCGTGCTCTTGGCCGCCGAACACCAACGGTCGCTCTTTCAACAGGTAGTGCGCTCCCGCACCCAGACCCGCGAGCGGTACCGCAGCGATGAGCAGCGACACGCCGATGCGCGTTCGCCGCAGCTTGCGCTCGTACGCTTCGACCTCGTTGCGTGTCGCCAGCGCCGGTGCATCGACTGCTTCTGCAGCTTGCACGGGCTTGGCCAGCCTGCGCAGCGCACCGGAGTCGAGCAATGTCTCGATGCCGCTGGTACCGAGCTCAGTGAGCTCGGCCAACACCGCCGCCTGCATGTCTTCGACGCGCTGGAAGCGATCTGCGGGGTCTTTCTCGAGCGCGCGCAGCACGATATCGCTGAAGCCCACAGGCACCGACGACAGCACCTCGTGCGGTGGCACCGGAGGCTCGGTCAGGTGTTTCGCAAACACGCTCATCGGCGAGGGGCCGTTGAACGGATACACGCCGGTCAGCGCGCGGTACATCAGCGCGCCCAGCGAGTAGATGTCGCTGCGATTGTCGACCGGTTCACCGCGGATCTGCTCGGGTGACATGAAGTAGGGTGTGCCGACGATCGCGCCCTGACTGGTCATCTCACTGAGCTCGGCGCCTTCACGCAGCTTGGCGAGGCCGAAATCCAAGACTTTGGCGATGTCCGTGGCGTCACGTGCTTTCAAGATCATGACGTTTTCGGGCTTTATGTCGCGATGAACGATGCCCGCTGCGTGCGCCTCGGTGAGCGAATTCGCGATCTGCACCACGATTCTGCCGACGCGCGCTGGCGGCAGCGCACCGTGGAGCTTGAGCAACCGCCCGAGATCGTCGCCGTTGACCAGCTCCATCACGAGGTAGGTCAGACCGTCGGTCGCGCCGTAGTCGAAGACTTGCACCGTGTTCGGTGAAGACAGCTTCGAAGAGGTCAGCGCCTCCATCTTGAAGCGACGCACGACCTCGGTATTTCGAGACAGCTCACCGGCGAGCAGCTTCATCGCGAGTAGCTTGCCGATGCGCGCGTGCTCGACCTTGTACACGACGCCCATCCCACCGCGTCCGAGCGAGTCGACGATGCGATAGCGATCGGCCACCAGCATCCCAATCAACGGATCGACCCGGTGCCGATCCGGCTCTGCTTCGCCGCCGTCACCAGCGCCGGACAGGCCGAGCCGGTCGACGTCGCCGTTCAAGAGCGGCAATGTCTTGGCCGCGACGAGCGAACGGCAGCGCATACAAATGCCGCCTTCGAGCGCTCGGGCAGGCTCGCCGCAGCGGTTGCAATAGCGGAGGCCGCCCTCTCCCTCCTGTTGCAGGCGCAGGGTCTCTTCCGGCGCTTCTCGCGGATCAGGGTCGGCGCTGCTCATTTCGGCCCCATCGGAGCACCCGACTTTTCGGGCGGCTTATCGACGATTGCGAATGCTACATCGACGTCGAAGGTGGTCTTGCCTTCGTAAGGAACTGTGCCGATAACGAACCCGAATGCCCGGATCTTCGCTCCTCGATCGACACCGATATCCGTCCGGCCCTGAAGCAGCCGCAACACGCAGGCAGGACCCGAGGGTGCGCAGCTCGGGCTGTCGGCGCGCAGAATGATCGTGTTGACGCCGGCTTGCCCTCTCACCTCCAAGACCTCGCCGGAGAGCGCGACGGCTTTGCCTACGGCGCCGTCGATGCCTTTGGTGACGGTCGCGAAGTCGAGGGGCCCTCGCTTCTGGAACCCCTCGATGGCGGACTCGAGACTGACGACTCGCTCGACCGCGACGTGCACCAGACGTGGCGCTCGACCTTGCGTTTTGGCGCGGACTTCGATCTCGGTGGCACCGACGCTCGAGACATTCATCGTCTGCGAAAAGGTTCCATCTTTGGTGATACCGAGACTGCGTCCGGCGACGACGATCTCTGCACCTGGCGCGGTGCGTCCTGCGAGCAAGAAGGTCGCCTTTTCAGTGACGATGGCGCGCCCCGGGGCTTCGATCACGAGCGGTAGCACCGGGATCGAAACGGCAACCACGCCCTTTTCCTCCGCGCCGTCGGGTGGCTTCACGACGTAGCTGATTCGCCGCCCGAGCTGCGCCCCCGCGTCGCTGGCCGCGCCGGTCACGTCTTTGGTGATGTCGATCGTCTTGATCGCGTGGCCCTGACGGAGCGGGACATCTTCTCCGTCGAGCGAGACGGTGGCTCCTTCCATCGCTTCGATCACGATCTGCAGACTGGGTCTGTCGGCTTCGAGCGTCGTCAGATCCGGACGGATGCGATAGGCGACGCGTACCGCCAAGGAGACCAGCTCGTCGCGACCCGAGGCTGGACGGTCGACGCTGATCTTGAGCTCGGTGTCGCCGATCGCCAACGGAGCAACCAGCGGCAGTGTGGCCCTGCCGCTGAGAACCTTCGCCTCGGCGTCACGGACCTTGAGCAGAGTGCCGTCGGGGCAGCTGTCGCAAGTGACGTCGAGCACCTCGGCTCCGCCCTCCGCGGCGCGCACCTGCGCCTTGAGTGGCGGGGCACTGGGCCAGAGCAGCACCGCAGCGATGGCGCCGACCACCAGCACAGGCGCCAAGCCCAAAAGCCAGAGCGCTCGCTTCGAGCTCGGCGCCGCGGGGCGTTTGTCGCGATCGCGTTTGAGCGCGTCGATGCGAATGGCTTTGTCGAAGCGGCGCTTACCGAGGGGGTGGGCGGGCTCGGCTTTGATTCGCGGTGCCTGCGCGCCCTGACGCTCTAGACCCGGACGCTCTAGACCCTGACGATTTGCGATGCGCGCGACATGTTGGGTGGCGCCCAGCTCTTCGAGAGGGCGGTAGCTCGGCGGAGGCGCTTCTTCGGGAATGACTGGCGTCTTCTGAACCCCGGGCCGCAGCGGAGCGATGCCGGGGCGGGCGACACCGAGCAGCGTCCCGCCGCTGCGACTGGGGGGAGCCCCCGCGATCGGCCCGCCGGGCGCTTTCAGCCGCAGGGTGCCACTCAGACCGTGTGTCGACTCGATTTCGCTCGCAAACGCAGGAGCATCGACGATTGTCGCGGCCGTGCTGTGGGGGTCGGTCATCGGATCGTAGGCCCCACGGGGCGTGCCAATCACCTGCGTGCGGGCGACGCCCTGCTCGTCCCAGCTGTTCGCCGCCGAGGCGCCAGGCGCCCGAACGCTGGGCGGAACATCGCCGAAAGGCGCGGCAATTCCCATCAAGGTGCGCTGCGCTCCCGCTGGCCTCGTCTGCACCGAAGGAGTCCCCGCTACATTCACGCCACCGAGCAAGGTGCGCTGCGGTTTGTGAGAGCCGGAGCCCACCCCGAAAGGAGAGCCGCACCGCGGACAGACCACCCCCGACGCACCACGGGCGTCGGGCGGCGCCCCGGGAGGCCACGGGACTTCACTCCCGCACACGAGGCAGTGTGCCATTCGGGTTGGGATGGTACCCCAAGCCCGCGCGAACGTGTCCCGAGAGTAACGTTCTGCCGTGCAGGCCCGAGCGCAGACTTGTTGGCCCAACTCGATGCGTCCCGGTATCGCCGCGAGAGTCATGGACGTCTTCTCGGTATCGCTTCACGAAGTGCTCGCAGCGGCAAGCACACGGAGAGCCTCACTGGTTCCGGAGACCTCCGGATACCTCGCGTTGGCGATTGCGGACGCGAGCGCGAGACTGCCGTTCAAGCTCGACGACACGATGGTCACGCTGACCACCGAGGGAACCGTCGCGGTCGCGCGCGGTTCGCAGGTCATCGAGCCAGAAGAATCGTCGCGCCGCATGCGGGACATGCTCGCGCGCCTCGTCGCCTGTTCGATCGGGTCTGCGCCGGCACTCGCCGCGGCAGCTCGCCCCCGACAGGAGTCGAACCGAGGCATCGACGCTTTCATTCGTGAGCTCGAAGCGGCGCTGGTACCGGTCAATCGTGCTGCAGCTCGCCGCGCCCTGGGGCGGCTTGCTCGCGAGACCGCGCGGGCGCGAGAGGGTGGCAAGCTTCGCCGCCGTCGCTCGCGAAGGGCAGCAGAGGACTGCGCTCGCGTGGAAGAGCCAGTCGTGGCGCATGTCGATGTCGCCCCCGAGCGCCCTGAGCCCGCATATGTCGAGCCGCTCGTCGCGATCGACGTCCAAATCGAGGTCGAACCCGAACCCGTCAGCCCGCCGCCGCTCGAGGTCGAACCGACCCCACACGCAGCGACTCCTGCCTTTCAAGACGAGACAGCGACCATCATCGACGCACCTGTCGAGGAGATCGTGCCGCAAGCAGCGCGCGCGAAGAAACGCTCCCGTGAGGAGCCTTCGGCCGACATTTCCTGCTCCAAGAGCGACGTCGACGATTTGCTGCAGCGGTTCGGCGTCTCCAGCCTAGCGACTCCAGATTCGATGCAGAAGACCCGTGCTTCGCTGAAGCGCCTCGCGGGTCTCGACCCGACGCCGCCCCCTCCCACTGCCTCGGAGCTGCGACGACTGACAGCCCGGCCGCCAGCGGTCGAGCTCACGCTGCGGAGGCCGACCCGGCAGCGTCTCGAAAGCGACGCCGAGCTACCTGCATCGCACGCCGGGGCGCGACCCTTTGCCGTCGCCCTGGTCGCCGCAGGCCTCGTGCTGGCCGGACTTTTGGGCCACTACCTGCCGTCTTGGCTGGCGGAGCTGCGGGCGGAAATTCCCGCTGCGGAGTAGATGAAGGTAGTTGTTCGAATCTCGGGTTGATTAGACCTCGAGTTCCCCCGATTATAGCCGCCATGCACGCCGAGAATGTCGCGATCCTCAAGTCGCTCGTGAGTGTCGCTTGGGCCGATGGGGACTACGGCGCCTCCGAGCGCGAGATGATGGATGCGCTGTTGGTCGCGTTCGACGCCGACGACGAACAGACAGCGCTGATCCGCGCGTACGCCGAGACCAAACGCTCGTTGGAAGACGTCCCCCTCGACGATCTCTCGGCCGACGACATTCGCACGCTGGTGCAGCACGCTGTGCTGCTCACCTTCATCGACGGCACGCAGAATGAGAAAGAGAAGCAGTTCGTCGTCGAACTGGCGCGCTACCTCGGCATCCCGGACGTCGAGGCCACGCACCTGCTCGAGATGGCCGAAGGCCGCGCCAAGCGAAACCTGCGGCTTCTCTAGCTGCCCACGCCCCCCGTCGCTTCGCGACTCCTCCCCTCGCCGCGCCCAGCCGCGCGTGGGGCTCTAGAGCGCCGATCGGTTTGAAGCCCGGCATAAACAGCCGATTCTCTCGCTGCGCCGCGCGGCCTCGTCGCTCCGCTCCTCAGATTACTGTGAGTAGTCTTGCGGTGCTCACTCCTCGGGCGCACGTCTCGCATCGGACTCAGCCGTTTCTACATGGGCTTCAAACCGTTCGGCGCTCTAGCGTGCCCAGAGGCGGCCGAGTGACAGACCGAGGGCATCGAAGGGCTCGGCGCGCACGACGCCATTGCCTTCGAAGGTCTCCGCCAGCGTCCAGTTCCCCGCATCCAGTCGGTACACTTCGAGCGTCTCGAGCGTGGTGCTCAAAAGCCACACGTGACGAACGCCCTCCCGCCGGTAGATCCGCATCTTCTTACCGCGATCGATGCGCTCGGTGCGATCGGACAGCACCTCGCACACCCAGTCTGGCGCAATGGTGATTGCGCCCGGAGCGTCGTCGTCGAAGACGAATGGTGGCAGTCGCTCGCGCCGCCAGCCTGCCACGTCGGGCACCACCTTGTCAGGCTTGGGGCCCAAGTGAATTTCCGGTTCGAGGAGCAGCACCCACCCACCAGGGGAGGCGCCCGGCTCGCCCGGATCATCATCGAACGACGTGAGCTGACCGACCAGCCGCGTTGCGGCCCGGCCATGTCGAGGCCGCGGTCGGGGCATCGTGTGAAGCTCCCCGTCGAGGATCTCGGCCACCATCGTTTCCGGCGCGTCGGCGAACGCTGCCTCGACTTGAGGAGGGTTCGGAGCATCCGTAGCCGCGGGCTGCGCGGGCGAGCCAGCCATCACGATGAGGCTAGCACGACTGCTCGAGCCTGCGCGCCGGCGCGAGCTGCTCAGCTCTCGCGACTGCGAGATGGCGAACCGGCGCTGACCATTCCGAGGAGCTCGTCATGCCGCATTGGATGCACGTCGTCTGGCAGCGAATGAAGGGCATGGAGGGCATCGATCGAAACGTTGCCCGATGATGGTGTTGTCAGGCCCGATCATCTTGACGTGCAGGTAGCCGGTCTGCAGGTGGACGGATCTGCATGCCGCTCGAACGAAGCATCGGGCCGAACCTGAGGCTCGACTTTCTACCGGGCAGCGTCAGCTACGATCCACTGGTCGGCACTCACCCGGACGCCATCACCGCGTCCAAGATCCGAAAGCGCGAGGGTTCTTCACGTTGCAGGTCCACATCCGACCGGGCGACCGGGCATACACGTGCCTCATGAATCGCTTCATGATCGCTGCAGCCATCACCTTCACAGCGTGCGGCTCGAGTGACGCCTCGGACGGGAGGAGCTCAGCGAGCGCGATCTCTGCCTCCGCGTTCCGCGCCCCGAAGCCGCACGACAAAGTCGACGGTCCCGCGATGTACCGCATCGACCTCGAAGAGATCGCGTACCAGCGCGTCGACGAACAAGACAAGCCGGTCGGCGATCCGATGCCCGTCGCCGTGTCTCGTTCTGGCGAGTCTCGCTGCAGGATAGAGAAGGACCCGGGCAGCGACGGAATCTCGACCTGGTTCACGCGCTACCGAGCGGAAACGGGCGGGTCGATCGACTTGAACGTCCAGGACAAGACGGCGGACAGCGAGGTCCTCAACTGCGTGGTGGGCGCAGTCATCAACACGAAGTTCGAGGCCGGACCGGGGCGTTACAAGGTCAGCGCGAAGGCCTGGTTCAGCAGCCCGCAGAAGCAGTAGCGACGACCGCGTGCCTCAGCGCGACGGTGATATGCCGTTCGGCACGAGTTCCGACACGCCCGACGCCGGGGATGCCCGCGCCATGCTCCATCTTCCAGAGAAGTTCGACCTGCCGGAGCCCGAGGCGATCGTCCAAGACGCACGCGCTCGAGTCCCAGAAGAGCTGATGGGGAGTGCGCTGCCCACCGCCTTCCGCGTCCGACTGTGCATGCGCGATCGCCGTAGAGCTTGTCGACGTCGAGCGTGAGGACGCTGTCGACGCAGTGGCCGAGCTGGGCGATTGATCGCCGCAGCCCGACAACCCTGCGACGACCAAGAAAATCGGGAGCGCCCGCATCAGTTGGGCCGCGCCTTCGCCGGCCCGGGACATGCCATGGGCTCAGGGCACATGGATTGATTCTAGCCGGATGAGGTAGCCAATGCCGACCTCGCGGACGTTGCAGAAGAGAACGAGGTCGCTGCGGCCTGCCTCCCTCCGTTGGACCGACGCTCGCTTGCCGAGTCGGCTCGCGTGTGTAAACATTCACACATGGCGACGAACCTCGCGATCGACGATCGACTGCTGGACGAAGCGCTCAAGGTAGGTGGCCATCGGACGAAGAAGGCCACGGTCACCGAGGCGTTGGAGGAGTACGTTCGGCGCCGGCGCCAGCGCAAGATCGTGGAGCTATTCGGCACGATCGAGTTCGACGCCACCTACGACGCGAAGGCACAACGGCGCCGACGGTGAGCGTCTTGGTCGACACGACGGTCTGGTCCGAAGCGCTACGACGGCGCGTCACGCGGCCCGCAAGCACCACCCGAGAGCTCTCGGCACTCATCGACGAAGATCGAGTGGTGGTGATAGGGGCCGTCCGTCAGGAGCTACTCTCTGGCCTTCGAACCGCTGAGCAGTTTCGCAGCCTGCGTGATCGTCTCCGGGCGTTCCCGGACGTCGACCTGGACCACGTCGACTACGAGAATGCCGCGTCGTGCTTCAACGAATGCCGAGCGCGTGGCGTGCAGGGGGCCAATACGGACTTCCTGTTGTGCGCAGCGGCCATTCGCCGGGACTGGTCGATCTTCACTGCCGACGGCGATTTCGCTCACTATCGCAAGGTCATCGGCATCAAGCTTCACCCAGTGCGGCGCGCTCTCGCATGATCTCGTGAGGTCGGTCTGGGGGCGATCGCAATCTCGAAGTCCGGTGCCGTCGCCTGCGGCACACCGTGGCGCTTCAGCAGCGGGCCGGCGGCGCCGAGGTCCCAGCCGGCTGCAACGCCCATTAGATCGCCGGTTCGGTTGATGATGCCCCAACCCCCGCGCGCTGTGCGCGCTCCTCCTTCCCCAAATGTGTGCTCGCTTTTCGCGCCCAAAGCGGCGCGAAAGAGCTCCGCGCACATGGGGAAGGCCACGTCGTTGCTGCGCTGGACGCTGTGAGCGCAGTGGATCTCGTGCGCCCGGCCGACGCTCGCGGAGGCCTTTGGAAGAGGCAGGTACACGCTGGCGAGCATGAGCAGCAGCATGACGAGCTGCCGCAGGTACATCGCAAAGCCACCACCGCCGTGCTGCGCGTTGCGGTCAGGCACCATTGAGCAGGTCGGTGTCCGTCCCGGCGGCGCGGCCTTCGGCGGACTGATCGGCACGTGAATTCGTGAACTTTTCACTGCTCGGATGCAATGGCGTTTCCGCAGAAACATGTCGATGAACCGCTACACCGCCTACGTGATCTGGTGCAACTCCCACCGCCCTCACCAGGGTCTCTGCGGGCTCACGCCCACAGAGAAGCGGGACGGCGGCGTGCACGCGATCGAGATCGCCTTGAGCCGAGACCCTGCTATCCCATTCGGACGGGCAACACGGCGAACCAAGCGCGGCGTGTGACCCACCTTCGACTTGTGGTCGAGCGCGTCAACGGGCGGCCTCATCTGCCCATCGTCTCGCTTCGCAAAGCAACCTGACCCCAGTCGCAGCGTCTCAGGCGTCGCTCCTCTTGGTCCACACGAGCCGCCAACTGCGGCGTCCGGACGGCCATTGCGTGAAGATCGGCCACTCATGGGTCTTCGACACGCGTCGTCCCGACGACCAATACAGATCGACGGCACTGTATCTTCCAATTGGAGATCATTTGTCCTGCCTTCACTGCTGCCATGCTATGGCGATTCTGGTGAAAAAGCTCGCTGAACCGCTCATCAGCGGATCAAGGCGAGAGCTACTAACCGGTGGCCGCCGGACGCCAGGTTAGACCGGGCGTGGCGACGAGAGCGCATTGCACGAAATTGTCGATGGCGATCAGGCGGACTCCGCTTGTCAGTATCCCGTGCGTTTCCCAGTCGGCCTTGGACTCCCAGGTGACCGCGAGCCCCTGGGCCTCCAGCCAGGCCGACAACTCCGGCACGGTCGTGCCGATGGGGACGTCGTTCACCAGCTGTGGTTCATGATGCTGGAACAGATCTACGCGGATCTGGACGAGCGTCGGCGCGAAGGTGAGTTGCACATCGCCCGCTTGTAGAATCCGGAACGGACGTACTGTCCCGATATCGAAATCTGTAGCGATGCGCAGACGGACGTGTTCCTCGCTGGAGCCTAGGACGATATCGTCGAGGCACGCATCCGTCAAAAAGGCGCGAAAACTGCCTATCACCTGAGCTTCTCCAGAGCCTTGCTGAGAGAGCGTGTCTCCGCAGACTTGCCTGCTCCGCCGTTGTCCGCGAGCCATTTTGTGGAGCGGTTCGCGGCGTCGAGCAAGCGAGCGCGAAACGCGGGGTTACTCGCCAACTCAGACTCAGCTTCCTTCACGGCTGCCGCAACCGCGCCCGGCTTCGCGCTGCTGAAGACTTGCTTGAATAGAATCGTGCCTCCTTGGCCTGGACGCACCATTAGCTCAACGCCGTTGCTGGCATTGATGTGAACGCCCTTCGAAAGCATGTCGTTGTGGACGCCCTGAACTCGGCATGCAAGTCCCAGTGGATCGGTCCACCAGTGGGCGTCGTGCACATACAGATATTGTCCTGCTCCGCCAGCCAACCCAATCGGGTCCTCCGAGATATACCGCCCCGTCTCCGGGTCGTAATACCGGAACCGGTTGTAATAGAGCCCGGTCTCCGCATCCTCGTACTGCCCCGGGTACCGCCAAGGGTTCGCCGTC